>Ga0302319_10001233_pt1 | contig 57448 bp, 54 predicted proteins | sample Bog_T0_2_FD_203319 | JGI IMG/M metagenome (GOLD analysis project Ga0302319, IMG submission 203319) | Peat permafrost microbial communities from Stordalen Mire near Abisko, Sweden - Bog_T0_2 | ecosystem: Environmental > Terrestrial > Soil > Wetlands > Peat | place: Sweden: Abisko, Stordalen Mire...
CGAGGTGAGCACAAGGCTCGCCTGATCGAGATTCTGCGGCCGATGTACGAGAGGGCCGACGACTGGAAGAAGCTCGTTGCGCTCAACGAGGAGCGTCTGGCCATCACCGATGGCGCTTCGGACAAGGTGAACATCCTCCGCGAGACGGCGCGGTTCTACGAGACGCGCGGCGGCGATGCGGGTCGTGCGTTCGACTCCGTGCGCGCGGCGTTCGTGCTCGACCCCGAGGACGGCGACACACGCGGTGAGCTCGACCGCCTAGCCGAAGCCACGAAGCGCTGGGACGACCTGGCCGACGCGTACGAGCAAGGGATCGCGAAGACGGAGGGCGTGGGACAGCGCGAGCTGCTCGGCGCCTTGGCCCGTGTTCACGACCGACGCCGCGACGATCCGCGGCACGCGCTGGAAGCCTGGGACCGTCTCTTCAAACAGGACGAGAGCGATCTCGAGCCGCTGGAAGAGATGGATGCGCTGGCAACGCTTCTGTCCGACTGGACCATCCTCGTTCGCGTTCTCGTGAAGAAGGCGGAGCTGGTCTCCAGCGACGAGGACCGCGCGAGCACGTGGCGGCGCGTGGGCGAAGCGAAGCGCGACATGTTGGACGACCTCCAGGGGGCGATCGAAGCGTACGAGCACGCGCTCGAGCTGGAGCCCGCCAGCACGTTCACGCTCGACAACATCATCCCGCTCTACGAGCAGAAGGGGGACGCCGCACGGCTCGTCGATCTGTATCGGCGGCGCATCGACTTGTGCGGCGAGGACGACGACGCGCTCAAGTTCGAGCTCCTGGTCGCGGCGGCCACCCGCTACGAGACGGGCCTCGAAGACCGTCGGGAGGCCATCGCTCTGCTCACCGAAGCACTGAGCGTACGGCACGCGATGGGCGACGTCCTCAAGCGGCTCGACGTTCTGTACACGCACGAACGCATGTGGCCGGAGCTGCTCCTGAACCTGCGGATGCAGGTGGCGTCCGCCCAAGACCCAGGGGCACGTCGGTACCTCACGAAGCGAATCGGTGCGCTCCTTGGGGGCCAATTGGAGGATCCGCAGGGCGCTCTCGCGGCATACCGCGAAGTCTTGGCCGGAGATTTCGACGCGGACTCCGCGGCGGCGATTCGCAAAATCGGCGAGGAGCGCGAGGACTTGCGCCTCGAGGCGGCCGACGCATTGGAGCCCGTGCTCAGGACCGCGTCGCTCTGGGGAGAGCTCGCAGAGACGCTCGAGATGCGTCTGCGTGCGCAGGCCGAGCCGGCTGAGCGAGCAAGGACGCTCCGGGCGTTGGCAGAGACCCACGAGTCGAGGCTCGCGAATGCGGATCGCGCGCTCGATGCGATCCTGCGCGCTCTCGCCGAGGAGCCTCACGACACGAAGTTGCACGACGACGCAGAGCGACTCGCCGGACGCATCGGCGAGGCCGGGTGGCGACGCTATGCAGACGCGATCGATGACCGCGCGACGAACCTGTTCGACGCTCAGGTGACGACCGATCTCTACACCCGCCTCGGGCGCATCGCAGAGGAGCAGCTGCACGACGACGCTCGCGCAGCCGGGGCGTACACGAAGGCTTCGGAGCAGGCCGGGGACACGCCGGCGATCCTCGCCGCGCTCGATCGCCTCTATGGCCGGCTGAATGACCCGCGAGCCCTCGCGGAGGTGCTCGAGCGACGCATCGCGGTCGAGGTGGACACGCTGGCACAGGCGGAGCTGCTGCATCGACTCGCCAGTCTGCAAATTCACGAGTTCGCCGATCGGTCGCGCGGGCTCGCGACACTGCGGCAGGCGCTGGAACGGGACCCGCGCCACGTCGCGAGCCGCGAGTCCGTGTCGGCTCTCCTCTCGGAGGACGCGCTCTTCGATGAAGCGTTCGACGCGCTCGAGTGGGTCTATCGACAGCTCTCGCAGGCCGAGGATCTCGCTGCGCTGTATGGACGTCGCGTCACGCGCGCACTGTCGTCGCGTGATCGAGCGCGTGCGCGGATGGATCTCGCGCGGGTGTTCGAGGTCGATGTGAAAGACGCGCAGCGCGCGCAGCGCGTTCTCGAAGAGGCGCTGTACGACGACCCGACGGACGTCGACGTTCTCCTCGAGGTCGAGCGGCTCGCGCCGCTCAACGGCGAACACGGCGAAGGGTGGAAGAAGGCGTCCGAGGCCCTCGCTCGCGCGCTCGGCGATGCCCGAGACGTCTCGTCGGGGACACGCGGAGAGCTCTGGCTGCGCTTGGCGACTTGGCGCCGTGACCGGCTGAACGATGCAGCCGGCGCTGAAGAGGCGTTCGTGCAGGCGCTCGTTGCCGATCCGGAGAACCTCGAGGTGCTGCGATCCATCGAGTCGCTGCGCCGCGCGCCCGGACGGGAGCGCGATCTCGTCGCGACGCTTCGGCAGATGGCGAAGCTGGAAGCCGACCTGCCAGCGAAGCGCGAGCTCTTGCGCGAGGCCCGCAGGCTTGCGGATCAACCGATCGGGGATCCATCACTCGCGGAGGAGGTCGTCCGCGACCTGCTGTCGGAGGACGAAGGAGATCGCTGGGCGATAGGTGAGCTCGTCGCGCTGAGGGAGGCCGCGAAGGATTGGAAAGAGGTGGCCGCGCTGCTCTTGCGGCTCGCAGAGCTCCAAAACGCACGCGAGATGGCCGACGTGCTCCACCGCGCGGCGAACGTCTTCGTCGAGCAGCTCGCGGATCTTCCGCGTGCCATCGAGATCTACGAAGGGATTCTGGAGCAGGATCCCAGCGATCGAATCGCGTCGCAGAAACTTCGTGACCTCTACGTGCGTGAAGAGCGTGACAAGGATCTCGCGAAGCTCCTCGAGCTTCTCATCGAGACGTCGACGAGCGCTGTTGAACGGTCGCAACACCGGCTCGACCTCGCGCAGATTCAGGAGACGAAGTTCGGTGCGCCGCGCGATGCGGTGGAGACACTTCGAGCCATCCTCGAAGAAGAGCCGATGCACGAGGGGGCTGTCCGCGCGCTGTCGTCGCTGCTCGAGAAGACCGGGCAAGACGAGGAGCTCGCCGAGCTTCTGGCGTCGCAGATCGAGCGGGCGAAGGAGCGGGGGGACGTGCCTGCCGAGGTCTCTCTCCGCGTGAGGTTGGCCGAGACCTACGAGCTCCGCTTGAAGGACACGCCCCGAGCGCTTGCGGCGTACGAGGCCGTGCTCGAGCGAGAGGCCATGCACCGGCTTGCGCTTCAGGCGGTAGCGCGCCTCTCGGAGGGGCGCGCCGCCTGGGATCGCGCAGCAAGCGCCCTGGCGAAGCTCGTCGAGCTGGGGGCGAACGGAACCGACGGCATCGGCGAGGCGATCCGGCTCGCGAAGGCGCGGGAGCACCTGGGCGACGTGGCGGGGGTCGAGGAGGCGCTCCGACGGGCCCTCGAGATGCAGCCGTCGAACGCCGCCGTACGCGAGGACCTGCGTGCGCTCTACGAACGCGAGAAACGCTGGGACGCGCTCGCGTCTCTGCTCGTGGGGGACGCGGAGATCATCGCTGCGGCGAACCCCGATGCGCCGGCCGCACCGCAGATCATCGTCGCTTCGCAGTCGCAGTCGATCCCACCCCCGGGCCGAGCGTCGGTGGCGCCTGCCGCCACACTTCCGCCGCCGCCGCAGACCGGGCCCATCGCCGAACAGGTGCGTCTCCTCCGCCGCGCGGCTGAGATTCACGTGAAGGAGCGCCACGCACCGGGCGACGCCGTCCCGATTTTGGAGCGGGCCACGACGCTGACGCCGACCGATCGCGAGCTGATGCTCCTCCTCTGCGACGCCTATTCAGCGGCCGGAAGACCGCGCGATGCTGCGAGCGTGCTCGAGAAGGTCATCGCGTCGTTCGGAAACCGACGAACGAAGGAGCTTTCGCTCTACCACCACCGCCTCGGGCGAGCCCTCGCGTCGATGGGCGACAAGGATCTGGCGATCTCGCAGTTCGACATGGCCTTCAAGATCGACCCCGGGAGCGTCGGCGTCTTGAAGGATCTCGGCGTACTTGCGCTCGAGGCCAACGATCTCGACCGTGCACAGAAGACGTTCCGGGCGCTCCTCCTTCAGCGGCTCGATCCGAGCCTGGGGATTTCGAAGGGGGAGGTCTTCTTCTACCTCGGAGAAATCTCCGCGAAGCAGGGCGACAAGCAGAAGGCGGTGCAGATGCTCGAGCGGGCGATCGAGAACGAACCGTCGCTCGAGCGCGCGAAGGCGATGCTGAGCGAGTTGAAGGGGTGAGGGCGAGAGCGCTCCTCGGTGTGCTTCTGGGGATCGTCGCTCGCCTCTGGCTCGCGACTTTGCGTGTGAAGGTCGACGCCGATCCGGCACTCGCGGCGGCGTCATCGCGACCGTGGGTGCTGGCGTTCTTCCACGGAACCCAGTGGCCGCTCCTCGCGTGGAAGCGACGAAGGCCGACGCTGGTCATGGTCAGTCTTTCACGAGACGGTGCCATCCAATCACGCGCGCTCGCGCTGCAGGGGCTTCGGGTCGTACGCGGGTCGAGCTCGCGCGGAGGGGCGCGAGGTCTCGCCGCGCTCGTCCGCCAGATGCGGCGCGAGGATGCGGATGCGGCATTTGCGGTCGATGGTCCGCGAGGACCGTACGGCGTTGCCAAGGGGGGCGCGGTCTCGGCTGCTCGGGCGGCGGGCGCACTGCTCGTTCCGATGGGCGGAGGGGTTTCGCGCGGCATCGTTCTCGGGCGCGCGTGGGACAGATTCGCCGTCGCCTGGCCATTCTCGCGCGTGACCGTCCGGCTGGGGGCGCCCATCGATCCTCGGGATGAGGACGCGCTCCCACGCCTCCAGATCGCCATCGCGCGCGCGAATGCCGAGGCCCTCGCGTGACACGGATCGTGTCGATCGACGGCGAGCTCGTTCCGCCGTCGCGAGCCGTCGTGTCCGTCTACGATCGCGGCTTTCTCTACGGCGACGGCGTCTTCGAGTCACTGCGCGTTTACCAAGGGCGGCCGTTCGCATGCGACGAGCACATGGCGCGCCTCGCGCGGTCGTGCGCCGCGCTGCGGATCCCACTCCCCGCACCCGTGGAGCAGATCGCTCGAGAGCTCGAGCTCGCCGTTGCGGCGTCGGCTCTCGCGGATGCGTACGCTCGCGTGACCGTCACGCGTGGCGTCGGGGAGCGCACGTCACTCGTCCCCAGCGGCGCGGCACAGCCCCTGCGCGTCATGCTCGTGGAGCCACTCGCGTTGCCGCCCCGAGACGTCTACGCGAACGGTCTGCGCGCGATCACGCTCTCCTGGAGTAGGGTTCCCGAGAGTCCTGTCGGCAGCGCGAAGCTCATCTCGTACGCGACCCGCATGGCCGCCGTCGAAGAGGCGCGCGCGCGCGGAGCTGACGAGGCCATCTTCGTCGCAAGCGACGGGAGAGCTCGCGACGCCACGACCTCGAATGTGTTCCTCGTCGATGACACGGGGAGCCTGGTCACCCCCTCCGATGGAGCGGGTGTCCTCGGGGGTATCACGCGCCATCACGTGATCGAGCTCGCCTGTACGTTCGGTCTGTCGGTCTCCGTGGCGTCGATCACGGTGGCGGATCTGCTCCGCGCGCGGGAGGTGTTTCTCACGTCGAGCCTGCGCGAGCTTGCGAGCGTCGTCTCGATCGACGGGAAGACGATCGGCACCGGAGCCCCAGGTGAGGTCGCACGCAGGATTCACCGCGCGTATCGCGTGCGCGCGGGTGCCAGCGGGCCTCCCCCGTGGGAGTGAGCCCCGGCACCGGGGGGGCGCGCGACTACTTCGCTAGAGCGATCGCGTCGATTTCCACCTTCGAGCCGCGCGGGAGCGCCGCCACCTGAACCGTCGCTCGGGCAGGGGGCACGGCCTTGAAGTGGCGCCCGTAGATCTCGTTCACGAGCTGAAAATCCGCCAGGTTCACCAGGTAGATCGTCGTCCGCACGACGTCGTCGAACGAGCATCCGGCCGCCTCGAGCACGGCGCCGAGGTTTTTCATGACGCGCTCGGTTTGCGCCGCGATGTCGCCTTCGATCATCTGACCCGTCGCCGGATCGAGCGGGATCTGGCCGCTCAGGAAGACCATCCCGCCGGCCCTGATGGCTTGCGAGTACGGGCCGATCGCTGCAGGTGCGCTCGTGGTCGAGATGGGCTGCTTCATCGCGGATGTCTCCTTGGTCGGTTCGAGTTACAGGCGCTGGCGTCCCGAGAGCGCGCGCCCCATCGTAATCGGGTCGGCGAACTCGAGATCGCCACCGTGCGGTACCCCGCTCGCGATCCGCGAGAGGGCCACGCCGAGCGGTGCGAGCTCGCGCTTCAAGAGGAGCGCCGTCGCTTCGCCGTCGACGCTCGGCGGGGTAGCCACGATCACCTCCGTGACCCCCTCCTTGCGCACGCGCTCGATCAGCTTCGCGATCGGGAGCTCTTCAGGTCCCACTCCTTCGAGCGGCGAGAGCAGCTTGCCGAGCACGAAGTAGCGGCCGCGCATCGACCCGGCGCGCTCGATGGCGAGCAGGTCGTGTACGCGGCCGACGACGCAGAGCAGGTGCCCGTCGCGCTTCGAGTCGGCGCAAATGGCGCAGACGGCGCGATCGGTCGGCGCGTCGATTTCGGCGATGTTGCCGCATAGCTCGCAGGGACGCAGAACGTCGTGCAGGCGCGCCAGCTCGGCGCCCAGATCGCGCGAGAGCGATTCGCTCGAAGTGAGCAGGAACAGGACGTACCGCTGCGCCGTCTTCTCGCCCACGCCGGGCAGTCGAGACAAGAGCGAGATCGTTCGTTCGAGCTTTCGCGAGAGCAAGGCGCTTAGACCACGCCCGGGATCTTCACGCCGCCGGTGATCTTCTCGACCTCGGCTTCCATCGCCTTGTCGGCCTGCTCGATGCCCGAGTTCACCGCGGCGCACACCGCGTCGAGCGCCAGGTCGATGCCTTCGCTCTTCAGGAACTCGGGGTCGATTTCGATGCGCGACACCTTGCGCGCGAAGGTCACGGTGACCTTCACCTTGTCGCCGACGGCCGTCGAGACGATCTCCTTGTCGCCGACTTCCTTCTTCGTCTGCTCGATCTTGCGCTGCATGCGCGCTGCCTGGCGCATCAGCTCGTTCATCCCGCCGCGGAATTGCATCGATCGCTCTCTCGTTGTGGGTCAGTCATCGCCGCCGGGAAGGCGGACGTCTCGAAGCTCGGCGTGGAAGAGCGCGATGGCCTTCTGCACCAGCGGGTGTGTGGAGGCCGCTGCGCGTGCCTTCGCGAGCTGGTCACGGCGCTCCGCGGCGTCGATCGCCGCCACGGTCGTCCCGGCGCGAGCGGAAAGGTCGAGAGCGACCTTCGTGTCGGCACCGAAGTGCGCGCGAGCTTCGCGCTGCAGGACGTCCATCGCCTCGGGCTCGCTCGCTCGCGCGCCTTCGAACGACTCGCTCTGGTAGCCGACGAGCACGCGCGCCGCCGTGACTTCGAGGGGAACACCATGCTCGAAGATCGCCGCGGCTGCCGGCATGACGGCCCGCACGCGAGCCAGAATCGCGCGCCACTCGTCGAGATTCGCGGGGCGCTCGATGCGCGGCGGGGGCGCAGCAGGTGCTGGCTCGACGACGGGCTTCGGCGCCGCTTCGACGATCGGTCTCGGGGCCGCGGGTGCCGCGAGGGGAGGGGCGATCGGCTCGGCGAGAGCGAGCGCGCCGCGGGTTCGTTCCCCCGGTTGCGGTCCGCGAGGCGCCGAAGACGTGGATGTGCCCTCCGAGGGCTCCCAGTGCGTCGCTCCCGGCGCGAACACCGCGCCGGCACCACGGTCGGGCGAAGCCGCCTGCGCAGGACGACCACGCGGCGGTTCGCCCGCGCCTCCACGCCCCGCGGGTGAAGGGGGGGCAGCGCCGGTCGCCAGGCGCCTCTCCAGATCGCCCAGGCGTGCGAGGAGCTCGTCGAGCGGGAGCAAGGCAGGGCGCCGGGCGAGGCGTACGAGCGTCATCTCCAGCGCCGTCCGCGGCTGGCCGCTCCGCGCGATCTCGTCGAACGACCGAGAGAAGCCCTGGAAGAGCCTCTGCAGGTCGTCCGCATCGGCCTTCGTTGCGAGCGCGCGCACGTCGGCGACCTCTTCGTCCGCGAGATCGAGGAGCTCGCGATCAGCCGCTTCTCCACACACCTTTGCGACGACCAGGTTCCTGAGGTGCGCGAGCACGTCCTTCGCGACGTGCGTGAGATCGAACCCCTGCTTCGCGACCCGGTCGACGACCTTGAGCGCGGCCGCTCCGTCGCCGGACACGAGAGCGCTCGCGAGCTCGTGGAGAATGGCGCGATCGGCCACGCCGAGGACCCGCGCGACGTCCTCTGCCGTGAGCTTCGCGCCACCGTAGGCGATGACCTGGTCGAGCAGGCTCATGGCGTCGCGCATGGAGCCGGCCGCTTCGCGTGCCAGCACTGCGATCGCCGCGTCCTCTGCTTCGAGCTTCTCCTGCGTGAGCACTTCACGCAAACGCTTGGCGATCGTCTGCGTCGCGATCAGCTTGAAGTCGTAGCGCTGGCACCGCGAGAGGATCGTGACCGGAACCTTGTGCACCTCCGTCGTCGCGAAGATGAACTTCACGTGCGGCGGCGGCTCCTCGAGCGTCTTCAGGAAGGCGTTCCATGCCGCGTTCGACAGCATGTGAACTTCATCGACGATGTAGATCTTGAAGCGATCGCGGGCGGGACGAAACGCGAGTCCCTCCTGGAGCCGACGAACCTCGTCGACGCCGTTGTAGCTGGCGCCATCGATCTCCTGGACGTCGATGTCGTTGCCGGCGGCGATCTCCTTGCAAGCCGCGCACGTCTGGCACGGCGTGGCGGTCGGACCGGTCGCCTTGCCGTCGGCGCCCAGGCAATTGAGGCACTTTGCGAGCAAACGCGCGCTCGTCGTCTTGCCGACCCCGCGGACCCCCGTGAAAAGGAAGGCGTGCGCGACCCGGTTCTGGGCGATCGCGTTGGCCAGCGTGCGGGCGACGTGCGACTGGCCGACGAGGTCCTCGAACGACTGCGGCCTGTATTTTCGAGCGAGGACTAGGTAGCTCACGCGCGTGCGGACTCCGACCGCTTCTCTCGTTAGCGCAGCGGCGGCGCGGAGACCAGAGTGGAGGCCCCGTTCACGCTTTCAACCGTAGGAATCGCGCGAGGTTCGGATGATCGGCGAACCGCCAGACGCGCGAGTCGACGTAGTAATGCAGCGCGACGACGCACGTGATCGGTAGCTGCGACAGGGGCGTGCGGAAGATCGCGACGGGTGCGAGGAGAGCTGCGCCGTAAGCGAACGAGAGTGCGGCGTAGCGCCCCTGCTTGCCCGTTCGGATCCAGTCGATCGTGACGTTCTTCCCGGCCGGGGCGTGCTCGCGATCGGCGATGTCGGCCCGCGTTCGGTTGTGGAACCAGACGAGGCCCATGTACTGGAGGTTGTGAAACGCCGTGACGATCGCGATGGCGACGAGGATGTCGTTCACCACGAGGGTGGCCAGACCGAAGCACACGGTGACGGCGATGAGGTGCATCGCGCGCGGCCCTAGATTCCGGCGCCCCGTGAGCGCGAGGACGACGTGATGCACGACCGCGAGCAGGATCGTCGCCGCGTACGCGCTCGCGACCGCCTGCCAGACGATCGGCGGGAGGATGGGGTGGCGAATCCATACGGCGCGCCCCGCCGCGTGGATCGTCATCAGGTTCGGGTCACGAAACCGGATGAGAAGTGGCGCGTACGAGACGACGTCGATGAAGCGCGCGTAGAGCTTCGACTCGAGGGGCGGTGCGGGAGTACCCGCGATGGCCATCCGTCGCTCGTACAGACGAAGGATGCCGTAGTGCTGCCGGACGAGGTGGTAGTAACCCCAGTACACGAGCGCGTCGCGCAGCCAGGGCGCTACCCCCTCGGGCGACAGGAGCGCTGGCACGGCGAACACGACGAGGATGATCCCGAGCGCGATCGCATACCTTCGCCCGTTCTTGGAGCGATCCTCGTCGTCGAAGATCGACATCGTCCAGGTCTGCGCGTTGTGCGGCAGGTTGAACGCGAGCTGGAACACGGCGTAAACGGCAACGCCCGTGAGCCACCCGAGACCGAACGCTCCCCACAAGAGCAGCGGAGCGGCAAGGCTCGCGAAGAAGAAGGTGACGTCGTAGGCCGGCGATACGATGAACGCCGACGGACGCACCTGCATCAGGCTTGTTTCTTCAGCTCCGCCACCAGCTCGGGCACGGCGACGAAGAGGTCCGCGACCAGGCCGTAGTCGGCCACCTGGAAGATGGGGGCGTCGGGGTCCTTGTTGATGGCCACGATCGTCTTCGAGCTCTTCATGCCGGCGAGGTGCTGAATGGCCCCGCTGATGCCGATGGCCACATAGAGCTGAGGGGCGACGACGCGGCCCGTCTGACCGACCTGGAGCTCCGGCGGGGCGTAGCCCGCGTCGCATGCGGCGCGGCTCGCGCCGACCGCAGCGCCGAGGAGGTTTGCCAGCGGGTCGAGCACTTCGGCGAACTTCTCCTTGAGCGCGCGCCCACCGGAGATGATGACGCGCGCCTCGCCCAGATCGGGTCGCTCACTCTTCGCCGCTTCGAGGCCGAGGAACTCGACGCGCGCGGCGGCTGCATCCGGTGCCGTCGCCGCGACGCTCTCGACCGGGCTCGCGCCACCGGACGGCTCGGCAGCCTGGAACTCGCTCTGACGGACGCTCACGACCTGAACGGGGGTCGTGATCTCGCAGAGGCCGTAGGCGTTCCCGGCGTAGATCGGGCGCTTGTAGGTGAGCTTGCCCCCCTCGGCCTTCACGCCCGAGATATCCGGCGCGTACCCCGCGCTCAGCTTGGCGGCGACGCGTGGCGCGACGTCCTTGCCGAACGAGCTCGCCGTCGTGGCGATGACGTCGAACCCTCCGCTCTTCGCGATGGCGGCGATCGTCGGCGCGACCGCTTCGCACACCGGGTTCGCGAGCTTCGCATCTTCGGCGGCGATGACCTTCGTCGCCCCGAACCCCGTGACCTCCGCGGCCGCGGCCTTCGCCGTGGCGCCGACCACCAGGATGGCGAAGGGGAGCCCCGTCGCCCGGGCGAACGTGATCGCCGAGTGGGTCGACTTGCGGACGTGTCCCTCGTGAAGCTCTGCGACGACGAGAATCTGAGTGCTCATGTTGGCTCCGCTCTTGTCCTTGTGCGCCGTCGCGACCTAGAGAACCTTGGCTTCGGTCTTGAGCTTCTGGACGAGCTCGGCGACCGTCTTGACCTTCACGCCGGCCTTGCGCCCCGGAGGAGCCTCGAAGCCGGTGTACTTGATCTTCAGCGCCCCGTCGGCGGCGAGGTCCGCCAGCTTCTCTTCGACCAGCGGCTTCTTCTTTGCGGCCATGATCGCCATGAGCGCCGCGAAGCGAACGCCGTCCGCGTACGTGTGGTTCGGGGAGAGAACCGACTGAACGGCGTGCGGCGCGACGATGCGAAGGTCGACCGAAACGACCGCCGGGAGCGTGACCCTCACCTTGATCGTCCCGCCGTCGACCTCGCGCCCGACGACCAGCGTCTTGTCGCCCTCGCTCTTGATCGAGCCGGCGAACGTCACCTGAGGCCAACCGAGGTACTCGGCGAGGAGCTGCGCGACCTGGTTCGAATCGCCGTCGACCTGCTGCTTGCCGAGAAGCACCATGTCGGGCTTCTCCTTCTCGACCAGGGTCTTGAGCGCGCGCGCCACCAGGTCGCCGTCGAGCTGCTCGTCGGTCGCATCGACGCGAATGGCGCGATCGGCTCCGGTCGCGAGGGCCTGGCGCAGCGTCGCCTCCGTCTCCTTCGGTCCGAACGTCACGACCACGACCTCACCGGCGCGCGTCTTGGGCGACGCGCCGTTCTCGGTCAGGCGGAGCGCCGTCTCGACGGCGTACTCGTCGAACGGGTTCGGCTTCCACTCGAGGCCCGTCGTTTCCACCTTGGGGCCGGTGACCTTCACCTTGTTGGCGTTGTCAGGGTCGGCGACTCGCTTGAGGGGGACCAGGATTTTCACGGTGCTCTCTCTTCCGGCGTTCGGGGCTGCTGGGGCTGCTTGGGCCGGGCCCGGAGCGGCCAGCTGGCCAATGAATCGCGATTCAGTTGCGCTCTTAGGGGGGCCCGCGTCGCATGTCAACTCAGCCGGCACGGGCGCGGACGGAGCGGAGGATTCTCCTCGATTTCGCGGCGCAAGTGATGGCCAAACGGAACGTGCCGCTCTATCGACCACTCATCCCGCTTCGGCGGGCGTCGGAGAGGCGCCCGCGAGAAATGATACGGTCTGCGCGTCATGCCCATCACGTGCGAAACACTCGTCATTGGTAGCGGCATCGCGGGCCTGTCGTTCGCCCTCGAGGCCGCAACGCACGGTGACGTCGTGCTCGTGACGAAGCGCTCCCGCGACGAGTCGAACACCAAGTACGCGCAGGGGGGCATCGCGGCCGTGCTCGCGGCGGGCGACTCGTTCGAAGCGCACACGCAGGACACGCTCGTGGCGGGGGCGGGGCTGAGCCACGAGCGCGTGGTCGATCTCTGCGTGAAGGAGGGGCCCGCGCGCATCGCGATGCTCCAGGCGATCGGCGCGCATTTCGACAAGCGGGAGCCGGGCGACGGCGCGGTGGCGGAGGGGGACGTCGATCTCGATTTGCACCTCGAGGCGGCGCACAGCGCGCGGCGGATCGTGCACTCGAAGGACATGACGGGGCGGGAGGTGGAGCGCGCGTTGCTCGAGGCCGTCGCAGCGCAGCCGCGCATTCGCGTGCTCGAGGAGCACATGGCGATCGATCTCATCACGCTCGCGCGCTACGGCGGGCCCGAGATCTGCGCGGGCGCGTACGTGCTGGACGTGGCGGCAGGGCGCGTCGAGACGATCCTCGCGCGCGCGACGGTGCTCGCCACCGGCGGCGCCGGGAAGGTCTACCTCTATACGACCAACCCCGACGTCGCGACGGGCGACGGCGTCGCGATGGCCTTCCGCGCCGGAGCCGAGGTCGCGAACATGGAATTCTATCAATTCCATCCCACGTGCCTCTTCCACCCGCAGGCCAAGAGCTTCCTCCTCAGCGAGGCCTTGCGTGGCGAAGGGGCCGTGCTGCGTCGGCTCGACGGGACCCCGTTCATGAAGAGCTACGATCCGCGCGCCGAGCTCGCGCCGCGCGACATCGTCGCTCGCGCCGTCGACCACGAGATGAAGCGCACCGGGGCGGACTACGTCTACCTCGACATCACCGACAAGAAGCCTTCGTTCGTGAAAGAGCGGTTCCCGGGCATCTACGCCGAGTGCCTTCGCTACGGCATCGACATCACGGCGCAGCCAATCCCCATCGTGCCCGCCGCGCACTTCGCGTGCGGAGGCGTGTCCACCGACCTCGATGGACGCACCACGATCCCCGGCCTCTGGGCGCTCGGCGAGTGCGCGTGCACGGGGCTCCACGGAGCGAACCGGCTGGCGTCGAACTCGCTGCTCGAGGGGCTCGTCTTCGCGCATCGGGCGGCCATCGCCCTGGCCGAGGAGGCCCAGAAGCGCGACCGGGGTAAGCCGTGGCCGGAAGTGCCGGAGTGGGACGCGGGGGCCGCGGGAGCGAGCGACGAGGCGGTCGTCATCACGCAGAGCTGGGACGAGCTGCGTCGTCTGATGTGGAACTACGTCGGCATCGTGCGTAGCGACAAGCGCTTGCGCCGCGCGTCACGGCGGATCGCGCTCCTCCACGAAGAGATCGCCGAGTACTACTGGAAGTACTTCGTCACTCGCGACTTCCTCGAGCTACGAAACATCGCGACCGTGGCCGAGCTCATCGTGGAGTGCGCCGCGGCGCGCCGCGAGAGCCGAGGCCTCCACTACACGATCGACCACCTCGCGCTCGACCCGGCCCAGGCCCGCGACATGGTCGTGAAGCGCGGGGTGCCCGCTCACCTCCGCGGGCGCTAGCGGTACGGCGATGTTCGAAGGACCGAATCACGACAAGGACGGTTCGCTGGGGCTCACGCATCCCTCGCGCCCGATCTCGTTCTTCGCTGCAGCGGCGTGGACCATCGCCGTCGGGTTCGTGCTTCAAGTTGCGGTGCAGATCACCGACGGCGCGCGTCCGGGCGCTGCGGTCGACATGGTGAACCTCACCGCATGCTTCGTGCTCGCGTACTCGGTGCTGCTGTTCGCGATCCTTCGCGTCTATGCCCCCGATGCGTCGGTGCGGGAGGTGCTCGGCGTGCGCGTGGCGTCGCCCCTCGCGACGCTGCTCGCCGTCGCCGCCGGCGTCGCACTGTGCCCGGCGCTCGGTGTCGTTGACGACTACATGACGAAGCGTTTCCCGCCGGCGCAGGAGGACACCGACGTCATCGAGAAGCTCTTGCAGGCAAGCACGCTCGCCGAGCGGATCGTGTTGGTCGTGGCGCTGAGCGTGGTCATCCCGCTGAGCAAGGAGATCTTCTTCCGCGGCGCGCTCTTCGGCGGGCTGCGCCGAGGGAGGGCCGAGGGGCTCGCGGTGCTCGGGTCGGCGGCGTTCTTCGCCATGTCGCAGCTCGATCCACGATCGTTTCTCACGTCTCTGGTGCTCGGGCTGTTCGCGTCGTGGCTCCGCGGACGAAGCGGAAGCATCGTACCGGCGGCGTTGGCGGTCATCGCGTACAACGCGGCCGAGGTCGTCCCGGACGTGCTGGGGAAGGGGGAGGTCTCCTTTGGACCGCGCGTCGCCGTGGGGGGGGCGGTGGCGGCCGCGGTGCTGTCGTGGGGGGCGGGGATGATCTTCGCGCGGGATCGAAGGGCAGAGACGGGGCGGTTGCTGGACGCGTGAACGGACCGTTGGCGCGCCGTACGCCGAGCCGCCTCGATCGCGATGCTATTCTGACGGGAGTCGATGCAGGAGCACGTCATCGTCCCGTTCCCGGACACGCTCGCTGCTGAGCCGACCGCCACGCACTGCCGCAGCACGCTCCTCATCAGCTCGATGCAAGCCGTCAAGCGGCACGGACATTACGACCGCTACGTCCGAGCCATCGACCCGCGCCGCCTCGACAGCATCCTGTCGTCGGCAGCAGGCGTCTGGATCCCCATCGACGTGGGCGTGGCGCATTACGCGGCCTGCGATGCACTCGATCTCTCCGCCGACGAGACGCTTGCGATCGGAGGGGAGGTCGTGCGCGCGCTTCAGAAGACGTTCATCGGGAGCGTCGTGAGGTCGGCGAGCTCCGGCATGGGAATCTCTCCGCTCACCGGGCTCGAGAAGTTCACGAGCGTTCGCGCGCGGTCGATCAAGGGGGGAGGCGCGCGCGTCGTACGCTGCGGCCCGAAGGACGTGCGCATCGAGTTCAAGGGGGAGCCGTTCGCCGCAATTCGCTACTTTCGCATCGCCTATCGCGGGTTCATCCAGGCGGGATGCGAGTTCTTCTCGCGGCGTGTCGTGGTCGCGGAGCTGGAGGCGTTTCGGTCTGCGACGACGCTCGGGTACCGGATCGCGTGGGTGTGAGGCCGGTTCGAGGTGAGGAGCCGTTGAGCTCACGGTCGGGTGGTGTCCACGCTCGTTTCGCTGCGGGAGCGTGAGACACCGGTGGAGCGATGGTGACGCCAGACCGGGATGTTCATGAGCGGAGAGACGGCGACGGCCTTCTGGGAGCCTACGGTCTCCCCCAGGAAGAGATGGTCTCCATCCGAGGACGATAGGTCTCCTCCCGGGAGGAGATGCTCTCGTCCCAGGAGGAGATGGTCTCGTCCCAGGAGGAGATGGTCTCGTCCCAGGAGGAGATGCTCTCGTCCGAGGACGATGGGGTCTCCTCCCGGGAAGAGATGCTCTCGTCCGAGGAAGCGGTGCGCTCGTCCGAGGACGATGGGGTCTCCTCCCGGGGAGAGATGCTCTCGTCCGAGGACGAGAGGGGCTCCTCCCAGGAAGACCCGGTCGTCTCCGCGGAGCGTAGGAGACCGAGGTCCCCGCGGCCTCAGCTCTGCGACGTGAACAGCGGCTCGATCAGCACGAACTGAACGACGCCGCTCAGCCGGTACCGCGTCTTGCCGTACTCGCCTGCGTCGCGCACGCGCTCGATGGCCGCGGGATCGCCCAGCAGGTCGCGCACGCGCGAGATCAATACGCGCACGCGGTGCTCCGCGTCGGCCGACTCCGGGCCGGGCCCGCCCGCTGCCCGGAGGATCTCCTCGGCGCTGAGCCCTTCCTTCGCGCGGCGAAGCAGCTGCACGACCAGTGGCTCCAGCGCGCGACGGCGCTCCAGCGACACTTCGCGATCATCGACGCGCAGGGCGTGCGCCAGCGTATCGACGACCAACGTCGCTCCCGCGCAGTGCTTCTGAAGCTCGCTCCGCCGGATCCGATTCACGCCGTTCGGCGTCGTCACGTAGATGAGCGCCTCGGCGCCCTCCACGTGCTGCTCGGCCATGCGCTCGGCGTCCTGCCCCTGGTTCGCGGCCATCTCGGAGAGGGAAGGGAAGGAGCGGCGCGACGTCGGCGGCGGCATCGACGGGGGGGCTGCCACCTCCCGCGACGCGGTCATGATCTTTTCGGCAAACCGCACGACGCGGCTGTCGCCCGACTTCATCGCCATGCCCCAGAGGCCCGCGCTCGCCTGTCGATCGGGGAACACCCAGCCGTGCTTGTCGCCGCTCAGGGCGGCACGCTCGACGGCGATGCGCGCGAGACCCTGATCACCGCTCGCCAGGGCGCATCGACCGAGCACGAGGTTCAGGTTGCCGGTGACGAAGGCGTCGGGGAGGCGCTCGGCGTGTGCCTGCGCGATCTGGATGGCGTCGCGGAGCTGCCCGCACGCTTCGAGCGTCCGGGCGCGCGTGGCCACGAGATCCTGCTCGTCGATGGCGTCGACCGACGCCAGCTCCGAGCGGAGCTTGTCGGTCTTGGTCAGCCACTGCTTGGCGAGCGTCCCCTTGCCGAGAACGGCGAGCGCCCAGGTCCGGTGCTCGGCGAGCTGGTAGCGGAGCGTCGCTTGCTCGAGATCGCCGAGCACGGCGAGCGCCTCGTCGATGGCGGTGATCGCCTCGTTGGGGCGGTCCGAGGCGATCTCCACGATCGCCAGGACGTCGTACGCGTCGGCGTGACGCCACCCCGATGCGATCTCACCGGCGATGCCGATGGCGGCCATCGCGCTCGCGCGGGCCTCGTCGAAGCGACCGACCGATCCGAGCGAGATCGCCATGTTCCCGTGGGCATTCATGGCGGCGACGCCCCGCGCCGGGGAGCGTGCGAGCGCGGTCGCGTAGTGCTTCGCCGCGGTGCGGGGCTCGGCGAGGCGCATGGAGAGATGCCCCAGCGTCATCGACACCGAGACCCTCCACGCCCCTTCTTCCAGCCGCTCGGCCACGTGCTCGGCGAGCCGGAGCGCGCCGGCGGCCTGCTGCGGGCGATTCATCCGGAGCTCGAGCTGCGCCTGCGTGAGGTGCATGTCGAGCTGCTCGCGGAGCCCCGCGCCGCGCGGCGCCACCTGTAGCGCACGGGACGCTTGTCGGAGCTCGGCGTCGGCGTGGTCGGGGCGCCCGTCGATCGTCGCGAAGATGGCGCGCTCGATGGCAAGGCGCGCCGTGTCGAGCGGATTCCAGGAGGACGGGGAGCTAGGCAGCGTCGCGGCGAGCTCCCGCGCGCGATCCAGCCGCCCCACCTCGCGGTATGCACGAAGGAGCCGAACGGCGAGCGACGAATCGATCCGCGAGCGTCCACCCAGGACGGACTCGATCCACGCCACGATGAACGCAGCTTCGTCGGCTGCAGCCAGCCGGTCGAGGAGCTGCGCGCAAGCCGCCATGGAGACCTGATCGAGCACACTCGTAGCCCCGGGCGGGGACGACAGGCGCTCGGCACCGCCCAATCCCGACGGTGGCGGCGGTACCGTACGGGGTGCGCTCGGAGGCCCACCCGGCCCCCCAGTTACGGGGGACGGCGTGCCAGGAGGAGGCGGAACGGTGGGGATAAAGGCGCGTCGCGCCATCCCTGGGAATGTAGCGCAGCAATGCGAATCCGTCTCCTTCGGATTTCAGACTTGGCCTAGACGCGGGCCCAAGGAAGAAAAACTGGCTTCATTCCACGGGGGCCACGCTACCCCTCGGTAGACGACGGCGCGGCTCGGCTTGACGCACACCGTGGGCCCGGCCCACTCTGGGGGTCGCATGCCGACCAAGCTCCTTTGTGTCGCGGGGGCGCGGCCGAATTTCATGAAGATCGCGCCTCTGATGCGCGCGCTGCGGGCCAACCCGAAGTGGGACGCGCGCCTGGTCCACACCGGCCAGCACTACGACGCCGCCATGTCGAAGGTGTTCTTCGACGATCTCGCCATTCCGCGGCCCGACATCGAGCTGGAGGTCGGGAGCGGCTCGCACGCCGCGCAAACGGCCGAAATCATGAAGCGGTTCGAGCCGGTGATCATCGCGGAGCAGCCGCAAGGGGTCATCGTCGTGGGCGACGTGAACTCCACCATCGCCTGCGCGCTCGTCACCGCGAAGCTGACGCTCGAGAAGTCGTTCCCGAGCTCGTTCGGTGAGCGACGGCGGCCGCTCGTGATCCACGTCGAGGCCGGCCTCCGCAGCTTCGACGACGACATGCCCGAGGAGATCAACCGCAAGCTCACCGACGCCATCAGCGACGTCCTGTTCGTGTCCGACCCGGCCGGGGTGGAGAACCTCGCGAAGGAAGGGGTCGCGAAGGAGCGCGTCGTCTTCGTGGGCAACGTGATGATCGACACGTTGATCGCGGCCAAGGGGCGCGCGATGGAGTCGCGCGTGCTCGAGACGCTCGGCCTGCGCGAGCGAGAGTACGCGCTGCTCACGCTGCACCGCCCGAGCAACGTGGACGATCCGAAGACGCTCGGGCCGCTGCTCGAGACGATCGACGAGATCGCCAAGGAGGTTCGCATCGTGTTCCCGGTTCACCCGAGGACGCGCGCGCGGATTGCGGCGCACGGGATCACGCTCGACCCGTCGCGATGGACCGTCGTGGAGCCGCTGGGGTACCTCGACTTCCTCAAGCTCACGGCGACCGCGAAGGTCGTCTTGACCGACTCGGGTGGCATCCAGGAGGAGACGACCGTGCTCGGCGTGCCGTGCATCACGCTGCGCGAGAACACCGAGCGTCCGGTCACGATCACCGAGGGGACCAACGTGCTCGCAGGGACCAAGCGCGAGGCGATCTTGGCGGCGTACGAGCGCTTCCAGAAGTCGCCGCCGCCGGGGCGCGCGCCTCGCTTCTGGGACGGAAAGTCGGCCGCGCGGATCGACGAGGCGCTCTCGGCCATCTTCCGATGAGCACGGACCGAACGCGCGTCTACTTCACGGTCGACGTCGAGGGGGCCGAGGAGCGCGTCGTCCGCGGGCGTCCGGTGCCGCCACAGGGGTACGACCTGCGTGTCTGGTGCAAGTTCCGTAATCGGCGCGACGAGCTCGGGCTCGGCCTCATCACGCGTGAGCTCGACGCCTTCGGTTTCAAGGGGACGTTCTTCACCGAGGTCTTCGGCTCGTACTTCTTCGGCGAGGGGGGGCTCCGCGCGATCTGCTCGCGGCTCCGGGATGGAGGGCACGACGTCCAGCTCCACACGCACCCCATTCAGCGAAACGCCGGCTTCCGTAGCAAGGGGGACCCTCCAGCCGCGGACAACCTCGCTGCGTACGACGAAGACGAGCAGACGGCACTCATTCGCGAAGGGATCGAGCTGCTCGCGCGCGCCGGGGTCCCGAAGGACGACGTCGTCGCGCTCCGCGCCGGGAACTTCGGCGCCAGCAACGAGACCTGGACCGCGATGAAGCGCGCGGGGCTCGCGCTCTCGAGCAACTACAACCCCTGCTACTTCGCCAAGGGGTGCGTGATGCGCAGCGACGATGCGCGCGCCGGGCTCTTCGCGGCGACCGACGGGGTGTGGGAGCTGCCGATCACCAACTTCGTCGAGCGGAGCGGCGCGCCGCGCCACCTCCAGATCACCGCGGTCTCGAGCGACGAGATCTACGCCGCGATGAGAGACGCGCGGGCACGAGGGGTGCGCGAGATCTGCATCGTGACGCACTCCTTCGAATTTTGTCACATCGACTCGGTTGAGGAGCGGCGCGGTCGCCCGAACACCCTCAATGTCCATCGATTGAAGTCGTTGTGCCGGTTCCTGGCCGCGAGCTCGGCCGACTTCGAGGTCGACACGTGCGGGGCGCTCGGCAAGAGGCTGGCTCGCGGCGAGGAGCGGGCCGATCCTGCCGCGCCGCGCGATCTGCCGCGAGGGCGAACGTCGCTGCGGGCCAGGCGATTGGTGGAGCAGGCGTTCAAGCGAATCGAGGCGCGCGTTCCGTTCGCCCTGCCGTAAGCTGCTCGGCATGATGACCGGCGAGAACATCATCTGCTTCGCCAAGGACTGGAGCGAGGACCCCACGAGCAACAACCACGTGATGCGGATGCTCGCTCACGACAACCGCGTCCTCTGGCTCAACTCGATCTCCACGCGCACCCCGACGTTCACGAGTGGGCGCGACCTGCAGAAGATCGGGCGCAAGCTGAAGAGCTTCTCGGAGGGGCCGCGGCACATCGAAAACGGGCTCGACGTGTACACGCCCATCGTCCTCCCGTTCCCGCACTCCAAGGCGGCGACCACGCTCAACCGCGGCATCCTGCGCGCCACGCTGGCGATGCTCCGAAAGGGGCGCGGGATGGACGACTTCCAGCTCTGGACGTTCATCCCCACGGCGGTCGACTACGTCGGCAAGCTCGGCGAGTCGCTCGTCGTCTACTACTGCACCGACGAGTGGTCGCACTTCAGCTACGTCGACGGGCCGAAGATCGTCGCGATGGAAAAGGAGCTCTGCGAGAAGGCAGACATCGTCTTCTGCACGGCGCGTACGCTCGTCGAGCGCAAGCGCGCGTACAACCCGGAGACGCACCTCGCGTCGCACGGGGTCGACCACGACCACTTCGCCAAGGCGCTGCTCCCGGAGACGACGATCGCCGACGAGATCGCCCGCCTGCCGAAGCCGGTCCTCGGGTTCATCGGCCTCGTGCAGGACTGGGTCGATCTCGACCTCATCGGCAAGATTGCCGAGACCTACAAGGACGGCAGCGTCGTCATCGTGGGCAAGTCGCTCGTCGACATGTCGCGCCTCGCGAAGTACCCGAACGTGCACCTGCTCGGTCGCAGACCCTACGCGGACCTCCCGACGTACTGCAAAGGGTTCGACGTCGCGCTCATCCCGTTCGTCCTCAACGAGCTCACGCGGAACGTGAACCCCATCAAACTTCGCGAGTACCTGTCGGCCGGGCTCCCGGTGGTCTCGACCGAGCTGCCGGAGGTCGCTTTCTACAAGGACCGCTGCAGCGTGGCGAAGACGCACGATGAGTTCATGGCGGGTATCGTGAAGGAGCTGCGCGAGGGGTCGCCCGCGGCGCGGAAGAAGCGCAGCGACGCGATGCAGGACGAGACGTGGGAGAAGAAGGTGGAGCAGCTTGGCGAGCAGATCGCTCGCGTGAAGGAGAAGAAGAAGCGACGCGCGGCGTGATGCGAGCCAAACCGTTGCGCTAGACTCGCTGCCCGAGTGGCCAAGCGCGCGCGCACCGAGAGACGAGAGGCCGCGAGGGCCGCGGAGAAGCTCGTCCTTCAGCGCGAGAAGCTCGCGGCGCTGGAGCCGGGCGGCACGCCCACTCGACCGATCGCGGTCACGACGGCGTCGGTGATCGAACCGCACGCGCGCGCGCTCGCCTGTCTCCGGTGCGGCGAGTCGGGCGTGCGGCTCGAAGAGCACGACGCTCGCGAGATCGACGGACATCGCTTGCGGGTCGTTCGCCTGGCGTGCCCGCTGTGCGGGGCGCGGCGCGTGATCTACTTCCGCATCGTCGAAACCAACTGAGGCAGCCGCGCGGGAGCGGCGAGGTGGGCGGGCTCGAGCCGCCTCAGGCCCAGGCGATGCGATAGCCGGCCGTGAACGACGTGCACAGCTGAGGCACTTCGCTCACGTACACCTGCGTGCAGAACGGCTTGATCATGCTCGTCAGAATCCCGCGATACGAGATGCGGTTGTAGGCGATCCGCGCGAGCGGCCAGGCAATCATCTCCATGCGTGCTTCCTTGGGGCCGATCTTCATGACGCCGACCGAGCTCCCCTGGAACATTCGCTCCCAGAGCCGGCGAGACTGCGCGAGGACGGTCCACGGCGTGGCACCACCACCTGCCGCGAGCTTGGCCGCGAGACTCAGCGCCGATTGGGTCGAGCGCGCGCCCACGCTTTCGCCGATCGTGAGCAGTTCGGCGACCGGGAGCCGGAGACGATCACAAGCGTCGTAGTGCGCGAGGCCGCGCTCGATCGGGGCCCAGAGTCCCGCGATCGTGGCCGGCAGCTCGTCACGGAGCGCAGGGGCGAGGTTTGCGCGGTATGCGTCGAAGAGACCGCGCGCGCGCAAGGACGCGACCGACGACGCGATCAGCGTGCTCCGAACATGCGTCGCCATGGGAGCGTGGGCTCGATCAGGCACGAACGGGACGAACACCTCGCCGGGCTCGAGCGTGCGCTTCGCCTCCATCTGCGCTCAAACGGCGGAAGGTTCGGACGCGAACGACGATGTCGTGGACGTCTGCCGGTTCGGCGTCGAAAACTCCATCGAGCCGTCATCGATGGGCGCATACCGGAGGGTCATCAGGTCGAGCGCATAGTTCTGATAGACCTTCCACGGAACGGCCGACCCCTGCTTCGGGAGCTCGTCGAGCGCGCGTCGCACGTAGCCCGACGAGAAGTCGAGCAGCGGCTCCTCCTTGAGCGACGCATCCTTTCTCCGCGGGCAGCACCGCGTGGCTCCACGTGCGTCCATCGTGTCGAGGAGTCGACACACGTACTCGGCGGTCAGGTCGCACTTCAGCGTCCACGAAGCGTTCGTGTACCCGATGGCAAACGCGAGGTTGGGCACGTCGCTGAGCATCATGCCGCGGTACACGAGCGCCTTGGCGGCCTCGAAGCGCCGGCCGTCCACGTCGATCGCGAGACCGCCCATAAGCTTGAGCTTGAAGCCCGTGGCGGTGACCACCAGGTCCGCGTCGAGCTGCGCGCCCGACCGCAGGCGCATGCCGGTCTCCGTGAAGGTCTCGATCTGATCGGTGACGACCGACGCGCGCCCCGAGCGCAGCGCCTTGAACAGGTCGCCGTTGGGGACCAGACACAGGCGCTGATCCCAGGGGTTGTACGAGGGCGTGAAGTGGGGGTCCGCGGAGACGTCGCGCCCGAGCTGCTTTTTCACCTGATGGATGAGGAGCTTCTTCGCTTGCTGCGGGAACTGGCGGCAGAAGGCGTAGAAGCCCATCCCGAGCAGCACGTTCTTCCACCGCGTGATCGCGTGGGCCGGCTCCGACCCGAAGTGCTCTCGCAGCCAGTCGGCCACGGGGTCGCGCTCTGGTGCGGAGACGACGTAGGTGGGCGAGCGCTGAAGCATCGTGACGTGCGCCGCACGCTTCGCCATCTCGGGCACGAGCGTCACCGCCGTGGCGCCGCTGCCGATGACCACCACGCGCTTTCCTTCGTAGTCGATGTCCTGCGACCAGGCTTGCGGGTGGACGATGCGACCACCGAAGCGCTCCTTGCCTGGAAAGTCGGGTGTGTAGCCCTCCGCGTAGTCGTAGTAGCCGGCGCACACGTAGAGGAAGCCGCACGTGAAGTGGAGCGTCCGGCCCGACGTCGCGTCGCGCGCCTCGACCGTCCATCGCGCCGAGTCGCTCGACCAGCGGGCGCTCTCGACGCGCAGGCCGTAGCGGATCTTGCGATCGATGCCGTACGCCTCCGCGGTGTCCCTCACGTACGCGAGGATCGAAGGGCCGTCTGCGATCGCCTTGGGGTTCGTCCACGGTCGGAACGAGTAGCCGAGCGTGTGCATGTCGGAGTCGGACCGGATGCCCGGGTAGCGGAATAGATCCCAGGTGCCACCGAGCTGCGGGCGCGCTTCGAGGATCGCGTAGGTCTTCCCGGGGCAGCGGGTCTGCAGGTGATATCCGGCGCCGATTCCCGAAAGGCCGGCACCAACGATCAGCACGTCGAAGTGAGTCGAGCTCAACGCTGCTCCTTTTCGCGTCTTCGCGGAGACGCGCCCCTCAGGATAGCCGGGCGGGTCCGAGCGCGAGCTCGGTTGTATAAAGTTGATGGAGCGATCAATTTTGTTGTTCCGAAGGTTGACAATGTGACGTCGAGCACTAAATAAAAGGCCATCCCGATGGCAAAGCTCGTCGTTGCATGCCCCAGCTGCGGGGGAGACCTCCGTGCCACCCGCCTGGCGTGCGGCGCGTGCGGGACGAACCTGGAGGGTCAGTTCGACATTCCCGTTCTGCTTCAGCTCCCCCCCGACGACCTCTCGTTCGTCGTCGAGTTCGTCCGGCTCTCGGGGAGCCTCAAGGCGATGGCCGCCAAAGGGGGAACGAGCTACCCCACCGTGCGCAATCGGCTCGATCAGGTCATCCAGCGCCTCGAAGCGCTCGAGAGCGGCGTGCAGAAGAAACGGAACGAGATCCTCGATGCTCTTGAAGGGGGGCGCCTCTCGACGAAGGAGGCCGAGGAGCAGCTTCGAAAGGTCGGACTATGACGACGCCCGCGGATCGCATCGGAAACCTGGTGAGCAGCGGGAAGATCTCCGCCGCGGAGGGGGAGCGTCTGCTGCTCGCGATCACGCCGAGCGCGCGGGCGCGCTCTCCCTGGCAGGCGATCTTCAATCCGTTCGAACGCTTCGGCGGCGAGCGGGCGGCGGTCGTCGGAGTCGTGGTGTGCGCCCTGAGCCTCGGCGTCGGGCGTCTCGGGGCGCACTTCAACGGCTTCATGGACGTGCACCTCGGCGAGGGGGGTGAGGTCCCGACGCTCGGGACCTCGCTGCTGGAGCAGGCCGCCAGCTGGCTCGCCCCGGCGATCCTCTTCTGGGTCTACGCCCGCTTTGCCTCGTCGCACGGGCGACTGGTCGACTTCGTCGGCTTCGTCGGGCTCTCTCGCGCGCTACTGGTCGTGGTGGCATTCATCACGGTCGTGCTGGACCCCTTGCCGCCGACGGGGAAGGACCCCCACATCACGCCCGCGATCGCGCTCCTCGCGATCACCACCGTTCCGCTCATCGCGTGGTTCGGCACCCTCCTCTACACCGGCTTCAAGAATGCGTCGGGGCTCAGGGGGACGAAGCTCGTCGGTGGATTCATCGGCATGCTCGTGTCGTGCGAAATCGCTTCCAGGCTCGTCTTGCACTTGCCTCACTGAAGGGAGGATTCGATGCGCAACATTCATGGTCGTCGCCGTCGCGGCTCGCGCACGTTGTTCGCTCTCGTCTCGGCGCTCCTCGTCGCCTCCTCCGTGGGGCTGGCGGCCAGGTCGGGGTGGGACTCCGAGTGCACGCGCGTCGCGTATGGTCACGGTGCGAACGTCAACCTGTCGATCGCGAACCCGAACGCTCTCCGCGTGATCGCCAAGGCGCTTTCGAAGCTCGTCCTGGCTCACTCGTTCTGAATCGCGGGCCTTCACTCCTCGGGGTCGGTCTCGTCGATGCGCGGCGCGACCGTCAGCACCCCGTTCTTGACCTCGCCGCGGATCACGAACTCCGATGTTTGCCCGTCACCGTTCAGATCGCCGTGCGCGGTGGCCGTGAACGTGGGCGGGTTGGTCAGCGAGACGGCGTACGAGTACTGGTAGTACTGAGGCATATCCATCGAGAACTCGAGGCACGCGAAGCCGGCGTTCCTCGTCTTGTCGACCGCCCACTCCGCCGCCGTGGACTGGTATTTCGTCCCCTTCAGCGACGTCATGCTCGCGGGTACCGGGTGCGAGGCCGACGGGCAGAGCGCGTGGTTCTTCTCGTAGGCGACCGCGGCATCCTTCGCGATCTGGCCGAGCGCGTACCGCGCCTCGGCTGTCTTCGCGTTCGCGATGTACTTGCGGACTCCGTAGACGCCGACGACGGCCAGGACCGGCAGGACGACGATCGCTGCGCCTGCGAGACACAGGATGACGATGACCCAGGTGGGAAGGCCTTTGCGCGGTGCGGCTTGGGGCGGGGGAGCGTTCATGCGGGAATCCTAGCCTTCCGCTGCAACGCGTAGGTGGCGTTCATGCTGCCCCTTCCGCGCGGGCAACATTCGACTAATGTCGCGCCACTCTCGCATGCAAGGCGCCGCCCCCGCACCTCACGCCGCTCCGACCGCGCCGCTCGAGGACGACGTCGTCCGCGTTCTGCGGGACGACGGTTCGCTCGATCCCGAGCACGATCCGAAGCTCGACCCCGACGCCGTCGTCGCCATCTATGGCGCGATGGTCCGCGTCCGCCTGCTCGACGAACGCCTCGTCGGGCTCCAGCGCCAGGGCCGGATCGGCTTCCACATCGGGTCGCAAGGGGAAGAGGCCGCCATCCTCGGCTCGGCCGCGGCGCTCCGGGAGCACGACTGGATCTTCCCCTGCTACCGCGAGTTCGGCGCCGCCCTCTGGCGCGGGATGCCGCTGGCCGCCTACGTGAACCACATGTTCGGCAATGAGCAGGACCCCATGAAGGGGCGGCAGATGCCGGACCACTACGGCGCGAAGGGAGCGCGCTTCACGTCGATCAGCTCGCCCGTCGGGACCCAGATCACGCACGCCGCCGGGTTCGCTTGGGCGGCGAAGATCGACCGGGCGACGGCGCGGCGCGAAGGTCGCGCGCTCGTCGGCGCCGAGGACGTCGCGACTCTCGTCTACTTCGGCGAGGGGGCCACCAGCTCGGGCGAGTTCCACAACGGGATGAACTTCGCCGGCGTGTTCAAGGTACCGCTCGTGCTGCTTTGCCGGAACAACGGCTGGGCGCAGGGGCATGCCGCCGAAAAGCAGAGCGCCTCGGTGTCGTTCGCGGCGAAGGGGGTCGCGTACGGCATCCCGGGCGTGCGCTGCGACGGGAACGACCTCTTCGCCGTGCTCGCGGTGACCCGCGAGGCGAGAGCGCGCGCGGCACGCGGCGATGGGCCGACGTTGATCGAGGCGCTGACCGCGCGCATGCCGCCAGCGCGCGAGGGGGCGAAGGACGCGAGCGAAGCGTGGAAGAAGCGCGACCCGATCCTCCGCGTGCGTCGCCACCTGGAGCTGCGCGGCGTCTGGTCCGAGGCGAAGCAGCGCGAGTACGAAGCGGCCACGCTCGCCGAGATCGACGCCGCCATCGAGCTGGCCGAGCGCGTCGCCCCGCCTGCGCTGGGGACGATGTTCGACGACGTCTTCGCGACTCCGACGGGGTCGCTCGACGAGCAGCGCGCGGAGCTCCTCGGCTCGCCGCGCGCCACCGGCCTCGCCAAGCCCTGAGATCCCGAGACGAGACAAGCGAGAGAAGACGACACGATGCCCACGATGAACATGGTCCAAGCCATCAACGACGCTCTCCGCGGGGAGATGCGTCGCGATTCGCGCGTCGTCGTCCTCGGCGAAGACGTCGGCAAGGTGGGTGGGGTCTTCCGCGTCACGCAGGGGCTGTACGACGAGTTTGGCGACGAACGCGTCATCGATACCCCGCTCAGCGAGGGGGGGATCATCGGCTGCGCGATCGGCATGGCCCTCTACGGCCTCGTGCCCGTCCCTGAGATTCAGTTCTCCGACTTCATCTTCCCCGCGTACGACCAGATCGTCAGCGAGCTCGCGAAGTACCGGTATCGCTCGGGTGGGGAGTATTCGGCCAAGCTCGTCATTCGTACACCGGTCGGCGGCGGCATTCGCGGCGGCCACTACCACTCGCAATCGCCCGAATCGCTGTTCATCCACGTAGCCGGTCTGAAGGTCGTCTGTCCGGCGACGCCCGCCGATGCCAAAGGGCTCCTGCTCGCGTCGATCCGGGATCCCGACCCCGTCCTCTTCTTCGAGCCGAAGCGCATCTACCGCGCGGCCAAGGGGGAGGTCCCCGAGGGGGACTACGTCGTCGAGATCGGGAGGGCGCGGATCGCGCGCGAGGGGAAGGACGTCACGGTCATCGCCTGGGGCGCGATGCTCTACGAGGCGATCGCCGCGGCCGATCAGGCGAAGGAAAAGGGGATCGAGTGCGAGGTCATCGACCTGCGCACTCTGTGGCCGGTCGACATCGAAACGATCGTCGCCAGCGTCAAGAAGACGGGGCGCGTCATCGTCGTGCACGAAGCGCCCAAGACCTGCGGGTTCGGGGCCGAGCTCGTCGCGCTCATCAACGAGAAGGCGTTCGTCCACCTCGAGGCGCCGCCGGTCCGCGTGACGGGATGGGACACTCCGTTCCCCTACACGCTCGAGATGGAGTACCTCCCGCTGGCACACCGCATTCTGCCGGCTATCGTCACCACCGCTCAGTACCAGTAACTCACCGAGATCGAGACCACACATGGCGCGCTGGGAATTCAAGCTTCCGGACATCGGCGAAGGAGTCACCGAGGGCGAAGTCGTCAGCTGGCTGGTGAAGCCGGGCGACGTCGTCAAAGAAGATCAGCCCATGGTCGAGGTCATGACCGACAAGGCGACGGTCACCATCGGTGCGCCTCGCGCGGGCACGATCGTCGAGACGGCCGGCAAGGTCGGCGAGATCGTGAAGGTGCACTCGACTCTGGTGGTCTTCGAGCTGGGGGGCGCGGCGCCCGCGGCCAAGGCTGACGGCCATTCCTCGAACGGCAACGGCAACGGTCACGCGCCGACGAACGGGACACCGCGCAAAGACGACGGGCCTGCCGCGACGGCCGTCGGGGACATCAAGGAGAACCTGCCGGGGATGGGGGCGCCGGTGGCGTCGCGTGCGTCCTCGTCCGCGGGGGGCGGCGCGGTGCAGACCTTCAAGAACGAGAAGCCGCTGGCGACGCCGGCGACCCGCCGGCTCGCGCGCGAGATGAACATCGACCTCACCACCGTCCCTCCGACGGGGCCGCAGGGGCGGACGACGAAGGCCGACGTTCAGATGTTTGCGAAGAGCGGGCCGGTCGCGGCGCCCGCGCAGGCACCGCAAGCCGCGGGGCAGTCCGAGGCGCCGCGAGCGGCGAGCGCTCCCACGTCGGGGATCGTGGCGCGCGAACCGGTGAAGATCCACGCGCCCTCCGCCGCGCAGTCGGCGCAGGAGGAGCGGGTTCCGTTCGCCGGGCTGCGCCGCAAGATCGCGACGAAGATGCAGCAGTCGACGCAGACCGCTGCGCACTTCACGTTCGTCGAGGAGTGCGACGTCTCGGCCATCAAGGCGCTGCGCGCGCGCATGAAGCCCCAGGCGGAGACGCTGGGGGTGAAGCTGTCGTTCCTGCCGTTCATCGTGAAGGCGTGCGTGGCCGGGCTGAAGAAGCACCCGATCCTCAACTCCGCGCTCGACGAGTCGACCAACGAGCTCGTCTACCGCAAGTACTACAACATCGGGATCGCAGCCTCGACCGACGCGGGGCTCATCGTGCCCGTGGTGAAGGACTGCGATCGCAAGAGCATCCTCGACATCGCGCGCGACATCGAGCGCCTGGCGACCGACGCGAAGAACGGCAAGTCGAAGCTGGAAGACCTCAGCGGGTCGACCTTCACGATCACGTCGCTCGGCGCGCAAGGGGGCCTCTTCGCGACGCCGATCATCAACTTCCCCGAAGTGGCGATTCTCGGCATCCACCAGATCAAGCAGAAGCCCGTCGTGAAGGACGGGCAGATCGTCGTCGGCGAGGTGATGCTCCTGTCGCTGTCGTTCGACCATCGCATCGTCGATGGTCACGTCGGCGCGGCCTTCGCCTACGACGTCATCGGGTACCTGCAGAACCCGGATAGGCTGTTCCTCGAGATGGCGTGAGCCCTGGCCGCGGGCCACCGCTTCCACGCCTAGCTCACGCGGCGACCGGCGCCCCGGAAGGTGCTTTAATGTCGTCATGAATCGTGCGGACCGCGTGTGGAGCGCCGCCGTCGTGGTCGCCTCGCTCGGGCTGGGGTTGGCGCTCTCCGCGTCGCAGTCGGCGGCCGTTTCGTCTCTCTCCCAAGCGACGACCCGCGTGGACGAGACTCCGCCGTCGCGCGAGCTCGCGCCGCCGTCATTTCCGGGGCCCGTCGTCATGAAGGACGCGGGACACGACGCCGCTCTGCCAGGCCCGCCCCGCGCCGGCCAGGTCCAACCTTCGTGGCCGACGCGCGTCCAACGGACGGTGACGCCGTCTTCCGCGGTCTCCGACGACGTCCCGTTCACCCCGAGTCGCTGAGCACGCCATGGTTCGTCCCCACCGCCGTCGCGTCGCGACGCTCGCGTGCGCGCTGCTCGCCGCCGCGTGCGGAGCCGCGTCGCGTGGTGGGGAGATGGAGCCGCGCTTCATCGCCGTTCACAACGCCTTCGCGGCGATGGGGCTCGCCCAGGTGGGCCCCATCCAGCGGGGCTCGCTCGGGGAGGGGCGCGAGTCGCGCGTGCCGGTCGAGCTCGCGGCCGGATGCACCACGGTCGTGGCGCTCGGTGGCGACGGCGTTCGCGATCTCGACGCCTCGCTCGTCGACCCAAGCGGAGCCTCGATCGCTCACGACGCGACGCGCGATCCGCAGGCGGTCGTGCGCGTCTGCATCGATCATCCCGGGACGTACGCGCTCGTCGTCAAGATGAGCGAAGGCGCGGGGGACTTTCTCGCAGCGACGTGGTCCGGTGGCGCTCTGCCGACGACCCAAGGGGGCGCCGGTGAGGCAATCGCCGCGGGCTCACCCGCCGCGCAGGGGACGTGCGAGGCGCCCATTCCGCTGACGGCGGGTCAGTTCCAGGGGACGACCGCGCACGGCGACAGCGAGAACGAAGGCTCCTGCGCCGGCTCGTCGTCCCGCGAGCTCGTGTACCGGCTGGACGTGGCGACGCGGCAGCGGGCGGTCATCGACGTCGACCCCCGCTTCGACTCCGTCCTCTACGTACGCAAGGACGACTGCGCCGACACCGAGGCGGAGATCGCGTGCAACGACGACGTGGGGCACGAGCGCCGGTCACGAATCGACGCCGTGCTCGATCCCGGCACGTACTTCGTCTTCGTGGATGGCCTCGCGAACGAGTCGGGGGCGTTTCATCTGAAGGTGGCGCTCGACGACGTGCCGACGATCGCCGACGTCTGTCGCTCGGCCCGGACCTTGGCCCCGGGGATCGCGCTCGCAGGGTCTACGTCAGGAGCTTTCGACAGCGCGGAGTCGACGTGCGGCGACGAGGCGAAGGGGGACGACGTCGCCTACCGTCTCGATCTCATGACGCGCTCGCGCGTGCGCCTCACCGAGCGCTCGAGCGAGATCTCGCCGGTGGTTCACCTGCGGCGCACGTGCACCGACGAGCAGTCGGAGGTGGCGTGCTCCGAGGACGGCATGAGCGATGACGTCGCCACGTACACCGGCATGCTCGACGTGGGCTCGTACGCGGTGTTCGCCGACTCGAGCGGCCGCGAGCAGACCGACGGAAACTTCACGCTCCTGGGCGAGACCGCGCCTCCGCAGGGGGTGGGGTCGCAGGGGGACTCGTGCGGTGACGCGCTCCCTCTGGCCAACGGGAAGGTCGATGGCGACACGTTCCCTTCGCGCGACGACGTCCTCGGCACGTGCGGTGGAGCCGGCGCGCCCGACGAGGTGTACCGCGTGGACGTCACGCGCCGGTCGCGCATCACGACGCGCATGGTGCGGCAGGAAGGGCACCACGTCTTCGTCCTCACGCGCGCGTGCGGCGACCGCGCGTCGGAGCTCGCGTGCGGCCCCGCCATCGACCAGATCGTCGGACCGGGCACGTACTGGCTCGTGGTCGACGGGGCCACCGCCGGGGACTTCGGGCGCTACGAGCTCGAGGCGCGCGTCCGCGACGTCGCCGGGCAGGAGGCCGCGTGCAAGGGGGCCCCTTCGCTGCACGCCGGAACGGTCGTGAACGGGACCACGACGGGTGCCGGCGACAGGTTCACGACGTCGTGCGGCGGGCGCGAGGAAGACCAGGCGAACCCGGACCGCGTCTACCGGCTCGAGCTCTCGCACCGCGCGCACGTGCAGCTCAACCTCGGGACCCCCGCGTGGGACGGCGTGCTCGTCCTCCGGCGCAGCTGCGTCGACGCCCCGTCGAGCGGCGCGAACGGGTCCGCGGCCGCCGAGATCCGCTGCAACAACGACTACGAGGACGTCCACCACGCACGCCTCGATCTCACGCTCGACCCGGGGACGTACTACGTCGTCGTCGACGGTCACGCGCGCGGCAACGAGGGGGCGTTCACGCTCGAGTACAAGGTCCTGAAGTAGACCCGGTATCCCCCCGACGAAACGGCGCTCCTGTCCGTTCCAATCGCCGTCCCTGATTTCGAGCGATCGCCCAAATCGGGAACGGCAAGCGGAACGGATCGAGGCAAGACATTGATGTCATGAAGGAATGCGGCGGGACAAAAGTCATGGAATTCCATCTTCGGAAGATGAAGCTCCATCTTCCGAAGTAGGACGTTCATCTTCCGAAGATGGAGCTCCATCTTCGGAAGATGAAGTTCCATCTCCGGAAGCAGGAGATCCATCATCCGCAAGATGAAATTCCATCTTCGGAAGTAGGACGTTCTGCTTCGGAAGATGGATCTCCATCATCCCCAAGATGAAATTCCATCTTCGGAAGCAGGCCGTCCTGCCTCCGAAGAGGAACGCTCACCTTCGCCCGCGGGCGCTCAGCGCAGAGACTTCGCGTACGAGTACGCCGTGTAGGCCGCCGCGATGTGGCAGATCCAGCCGAAGAACCCGGCCGAGAACAGCCAGAGCCCCGGCGTCACGATGAGCCAGAAGAGCCCTCGAAGGAACTTGCCGTTGTAGAACTGCCCCAGGCCGGGGATGAAGAACGACAACACGGCCGCCGTACCCGGGTTCGGCAATTGCGATCCACTCACGATCATCTCCTTCGACATGACGAAAGCCTCCGTCCCCACCGCCCGCCGTGCCTCCTCGCGTTCGCGGGGTGCTGCGGCGTCCACTGCTTCCGTAGGTACTTCGAACCAGGCGGCCGCGAAATTTCGACGGAACAGTCCGGCGCACCCGGAACATGCGCACGCCGAGCCCGGTTCGCAACCGCTTCCCGACGCGGAGACGGTACAGCTCCTGCATTCGTCGCTCCTCACCTGGTACGCCCGGGAGCGGCGCGATCTTCCGTGGCGACGCACGCGCGACCCGTACGCCATCTGGCTGAGCGAGGTGATGCTCCAGCAGACGCGGGTGGAGACGGTGATCCCGTACTACGAGCGGTTCCTCGCGCGCTGGCCCACGGTGAGCGCGCTCGCGGAGGCGCCCATCGACGACGTGCTCGCGTCGTGGAGTGGGCTCGGCTACTACCGGCGCGCGCGCATGCTGCACGCGGCGGCGCAGTCGATCGCGAACGAGCCTGCGTTCCCGCGCGACGCCGAGAGCCTCGCCCGGGTGAAGGGGATCGGCCGCTACACGGCGGGCGCGGTCGCGAGCATCGCGTACGGCGAGGCGGCTCCGCTGGTCGACGGCAACGTGGCCCGCGTGTTCGCTCGCCTCTTCGCGATCGAGGAGGACGTACGGAGCACGAAGGGTATCGCGCGCCTCTGGTCGCTCGCCGAGGCGCTCGTCGCCGAGCGGGATCCCGGCGCATGGAACCAGGCGCTCATGGAGCTCGGCGCGACCGTGTGCGTCCCGCGCGACCCGCGATGCCTCCTGTGCCCCGTGCAGGCGCTCTGTCGTGCGCGCGCGGAAGGGAAGGAGCGGGAGCTGCCGCGCGTGAAGGCGAAGGCGAAGCCGCGCGAGCAGAGGCGCTGGGCGCTCGTGGCGACGAAAGGGGGCGCGGTGCTCCTGGGGCAGCGGCGCGCGGACGTGCGGTTCGGGGGGCTCTGGGAGCCGCCGACGATCGACGCGCTCGAGACGGACGAGCCCGACGCGGTGGCCGCGGCGCGCCTGGCGTCGCTGGTGGGCGTGAAGCTCGGCCCCCTGAAGCGCGCGCCCGACGTGACGCACGTGCTCTCGCACCGCCGGCTCGAGATCGCCGTCCTCCGCGCCGAGATCGCGCGCGCTCCTTCGGCAGACGCGGTCAAAGGCAGCCTCGAGTACACGCATTTCGCGCTGGTCGACGTGGCGCAGTTGCACGACCGCGGTGTCGCCACGCTCGCGCGAAAGCTCCTCGCCGCCGGCCTTCGCGACAATGAGATAGACTGAGCACACATGGCCGCGCGCCCAGCGCCCAACGGCGAATCACCGTACCGGCCTCTCATCGTCGTCGCCGACGACGACGCGGTCACGCGTGACCTGCTCGCCGGGCTCCTCCGCGCGAACGGCTACGAGGTCGTCACGTGCGCCGACGGCCAGGAGGCGGTCGAGCGGGTGGGGAAGGGGGGGGTCGATCTGGCCCTGCTCGACGCGATGATGCCGCGCCTCTCGGGCCTGGAGGCGTGTCGCGTGCTGAAGGGGATGACCTCCGACGGCTTCCTCCCCGTCGTCATCGCGACGGTGAAGACCGATCCGTCGAGCCGCGTCGACGGTCTCAAGGTGGGCGCGGACGACTACGTCTGCAAGCCGTTCGAAGAAGGGGAGCTGCTCGCGCGCGTCGCGGCCGTGCTCCGCATCAAGAAGCTCCACGACGAGATGCAGACGGTGAAGGCGACGCTCGAGCGCGTCAGCATCCACGACGAGCTCACGGGGCTTCACAACTACCGCTACCTCCACGCGCGGCTCTCGGAGGAGTTCAAGCGCGCCGAACGGCAGCACGAGCCGCTCGCCTGCTGCGTGCTCGACGTCGACAGGCTCAAGTCGCACAACGACGCGGGCGGTCGCGCGCTCGGCGATCTCGTTCTCCGAGGGGTGGCCGACGTCATCCGGCGGAGCGTGCGCGAAGCGGACGTCGTCGCGCGCTACGGGGGGGACGAGTTCCTGGTGATCCTGCCGGCGACCCACTTCGCCGGATCACTCAGCGTCGCGGAACGAATCTGGCGCGATGTCGCGGCCATCGAGTGGGCGGCGGCGCCGGGGCTGGTCGTGGGTGGGGAGACGGGTCCCTCGATGCAGGTGACTCGCGCGACGGTGTCGATGGGCGTCGCGCTCTACCCCACGCGCGACGTCCGCTCCCGGGACGCGCTCCTCAAGGCCGCGGATTCGGCGCTCCTGCACGCCAAGCGCGAAGGTGCGAACCGCATCTGCGTCTTCCAGCAGCAAGGGTTCATCTACACGCCCAACACCGCCGCGCCCGACAAGGGGCCCCTCAAGCGATCGCGCTCGCCGTACCCGACGAGGAAACGCGACGCCTGAGCGCCCCGCGCATTTGCGCGTTTGATTTGAACAGGGCCGTTGCTACTGTCCCGCCCGATGCGCCGTGGTCGCGCTTTGGCTTTCTTCGTCTCCGTCGTCGGGCTCGGCGTGCTCTCGCATCGTGCGCTCGCGGGGGACGGTCCGTCGACGAGCGACGCATCGCGAGGGAGCGTGGATGCAGGAGCGCTCGACCCCTTCCAGGGGGCCGCGCCGCCCATCGCGACCATCCGTCCGCACGCGTACACGCTCGCCGAGTGTCTCGCTCTCGCCGACCGCAATTTCCCCAATCTGTGGGCCGCGCGCGCGCGACTCGCGTACGCGCATGCGCAGCTCGACGAAGCCAAGTGGCTACCGTTCTGGAACTGGAACGTGTCGTCGAACGCCACCGTGCTCAGCCCCATCGGCGGCACGACGACCTACACGGCCACGGGGCAGACCGCTCGCAACATCACGCTCGCCGATGGGCTCCAGCCCTGGTGGACGGTCGACATCAACGGAACGATCCCGCTCTACACGTTCGGCAAGATCACCGCCGGGCGACAGGCGGCCGAAGCGAACGTCCGCCTGAACGAGTGGGATCTCGAGAAGTGGCGACAGGCGGCTCGAATGGACGTCCGCCGCGCCTACTTCGGGGTGCTCCTCGCGCGCGACGCGCGCTACATCCTGCAGGACGTCGACACCAGGCTGGACGACGCGCTGGCGCACATGAAGGAGAAAGTCGCCGCCGGGAAGCCCGGGATCGACGAGACCGATCAGATCAGCCTCGAGTACTACAAAGACACGCTGCTCGCGCGCTCGGGCGAGCCCGACAAAGGGGAGCGGTATGCGATGGCCGCGCTCCGCTTCTACACCGGAGTGCAGACGGCGTTCGACATCCCCGACGAGCCGCTGAAGCGCCCCGACGTTTCGTTCGCGCCGCTCATCCGCTACCTCGCAGCGGCCCGAATCTTTCGCCCCGAAGTGAACGTCGCGCGCGCGGGCATGTCAGCGCGGCAAGCGCTCCTCGACCTGGCGCGCGCCAACCTCTTCCCCGACATCGGCGCCGGCTTCGGCGCCAGCTACGCCATCGCGCCGGGCGCGGTCCCTCAGTACGGCAACATCTGGGCGAGCGATCCGTTCAACCACTTCTATGCGGGCGCCGGCCTCGGCCTCCGCTGGACGCTCGACTTCCTCCCGAAGGCCGCGCGCATCAGCCAGGCCGAGTCGCAGCTCGAAGAGGCGCGGGCGCTCGAGCGCATGGCGCTGGGGGGGATCGCCGTCGAAGTGGAGAACGCCTACGGCACCGCCGTCGAGGCCGACACGCGCGAACGGAGCTGGGACGCGGCGGAGCACAAGGCGAAGCAGTGGATCGTGACCATCCAGGATCAGATCGATCTCGGCTCGAAGAACGAGAAGGACATGATGTTCCCGCTGCGGAACTACATCGACGCGCGCGTGAACCACGAGCAGTCGCTGATGGACCTGAACGTCGCCCTCAGTGATCTCGCGCGCGCCGCGGGGTGGGACTCGGCGGCGCCGACGGGGGGCTGAGGGGGGGGCTGAGGGCTCGCAGCTCGCGTCACCAGTTGCACGTGGAGAGGGCGAGCACGGCAGCGATGCGGTTCTTCACGAGCGTGAACTGCTGGATCGCGTAGTTGATCTCGGCTTGCCGCCGCGACGCTGCGGCGACGACGAGATCGAGGCTCGTGAGCTGGCCCGCTCGGTACGCCGTCTGCGTCAGCTCGTCGTTCTGGATGGCGAGGGCGCGCGCGCGGTCGGCCACGCGCAGCTCGTCCTCGGCCACGGCGACGTTGCGCTTCGCCTGGATGACCTGGATCGTCGCCTGGCGCTTGTCGGATTCGAGCGTCTGCTTCGCTTCGTCCTCGAGCGCCTGGAAGTTGTGCACCAGGCCGTACTTCGTGCCGCCATCCCAGATGGGCACGGAGAGCACGGCTTCGATGTTCCACGTGTACGTGTTGGGCAACGAGGGGTCGAAGTTCTTGTAGTCGGATACGCCTGCCTGGGCGCCGAGCGTCGGCAGGAACTGCAACCACTGGTCAGTCACCTTGCGGTGCGCGACCTCGATCTGCTGCCGGGCGGCCCTGATGTCCGAGCGCTCGTCGATCGAGTCAGCGGAGCGGCACACGCCGTGCGCGTCGGCTTCCAGCGCGTCGAGATTGAGCGTGGGCGTGACGCCGACTTGATCCGGAACGCCGAGCGCGAGGCCCAGCGACTCGCGCGCCTCCCGGAGCGATTCGTCCCCCGTGACCAGCGTCGTTCGTGCCGATTCGACGTCCTGCTGCGCGCGAACGACGTCGAGGCCGTTGGCGGCGCCGAGCTTCTGCTTGCGCACCGTGAGATCGAGCCGCTCGAGCGACTGCTGGAGCCCACTTCGATTCAGCTCCGCGACGCGCTCCGCGGTGACGACGCCGACGAGCGCGTTGGCGACACCGAGGGCGAGCGTTCTCTTGAGGTCCTCGAAGGCGAGCTGATTCGCGACGGTGTTCGCCTTGGCCGTACCGAGCGCGAAGAACTGCTCGTAGTTGAACAGCGTTTGCTGCGCGACCGCGCCGGCCGTCCCGTTCGTGAGGGGGCTGCTCGTGAGCGAGACGCCGCTGTAGACGAGGCCATTTTGATGGTTCAGGACAGCCTGCCCGTTGATCTGCGGCAGGACGTTCGCCAGCGCGATCCGCTGTTGTGCCTCCGCTCGCCGAATCTCGTCATAGGCGGTTCGCAGGTCCGTCGATCGCGAACGAAGGAGCGCCAGCGCCTCGCGCCACGTCATCACGACCTTCTCGGCGGGGGGAACGGGCACGAGCATCGGGTCGCTGACGTTCGCAACGGGCAGGGCGACGGGCGTGGAGACCTGCGGGCTCGTTGGGGCAGCCGTCGGCGCGGTGGAGGGGGGGAGCTGCTGCGCTTCGCCCTGCGCCAGCGCAGGGGAGGGGGCGGCCAGGGGGGCGAGCGCGATCAGCGCGACGAGCGGGCGAAACCAAGCGAGACGCATCGGACCTCTCTACGTGGACATGTGCGCGGAAAGCGCGCGGAATCGGAAGGGGATGGGGGTAAGCGGTGAGACGCGCACACCGGATGTGGGGCTACCTAGTGTCGCCGGAGAGCACCGCAAAATTTCGCGAATCGGACGGGGCGCTGGCTTTGGACGCCCGGCGGCGGAGCTTTATGCCGCACGCCGGCCCTTGGATGCCACAACGGCAGGTCGCGTTGGGTCGCCAGTCAGGGGCGCGTGGCGTAGCGGACGTCGCCCGGCGTCAGATCGAGCCGTGCGCGTAGCTCGCCGAACCGGCCGCGAAGGGCCGCAGGGCTCACCCTGAACGTCGCCGCGACCTCCGCTGTGCTGAGGGGCACGCGATCGACGAAGACGACGGCGTACGCGATCGCGGCGGCCACGCTCCGCGCGCCAATGGCGGCCTCCGCGGCCTCGGCTCCCGAGCCGGTGGCCCGCGCGAGCTCTTTCGCACGGGCGCGCTGCTTGTCGTCCAGGGGGAGGCGGTCGAGGCCCCGGGCGAGCGCCAGATCCACGGCCCGTCGAGTCGTCCCGGAGCGCTGTTTGCTCGAGGTGGAGGCCGTGCGCACGCGCTTCGTCGAGACCCCGCGAGGCTGCGAAGGCTTGTCAGCGGCCACGCCTCCGGCGCCGTGCGTCGGCCCCCCCGCGTCTTCTGCAGCCGGGGCACCTCGCTCGAGCCACGACAGCAGCGCCGAGTGCTCACGCGACCCGCCCGCCTTGATCGCCCGCAGGAGGACTCGCTTCGCTTCGCGGACCTTCCCGGCGCGTGCGAGCGCGTGGGCGAACGACGCTGCGATGTCGCCGCTCGCGCCGCTGCCGAGCTGCGACGCTTCGGTGTACGCCGTACGGAGCCACTGGAGGGCATCGCCGGCACGGTCGAGCGCCACGTCGAGCAGGTGTCCCAGGTTGTGTGCGTACCACGGGTTCTTCGGCGCGCACGCCAGCGCCTTCTGGTAGGCCGTCACCGCGAACCGGTAGTGACCCAGCAGGGTCTGCGACAGCCCCAGGAGCGCCCACCCGCGATCGTCTTCCGGCCGCTCCTCGGTCACGCGTTTCGCGTAGATGGCGGCGCGCCAGGGGTTCTTCTCGGCCAGGAGCTCCGCGAGCTGCCGGTGCGCGAACACCCGCTCGTCGCTCCCCGGCGCTGCCGTGCGCGCGAGCCGATGGAGCATCGGCAGCACGTCGCTCGGATCGAGCGCCCGTCGCAGCGCCCACTCCACATCGCGGCGAAGGCGGGTCGTAGGTTCGATGCGGTCTGTCCCCACTCCATGTCCGGTGTAGCGAGTGCCGCGTGGCCGCGCAACGTGGACTCTGTGGGTGGTCGGATTTCGCTTGCGTGACCTTGATCTCCAGTCACGCTTTGGCTCTTCGGGCCGCGGAAGCAGCGCGGTTGACGCGCTGCTCGAGCCGTCGCTCACCGCATCGCGATGACGCGCTGCTGGACGAGCTCACAGAGGATCTTCAGCGCGTCGAGCATCGGCATCCCGCTCACGTCGAGGATCATCTCGAGGTTCGACACGCCGTCGATGTGCGACAGCAAGAACCCCGCGCGGTGATCGATCGAGAGCCAGCGGAGCTGCTCGGACGCGACCATGACCGTCGGGACGCGATCGAGGGGCCCGATCCTCGCCGAATACATCTGGATCAGCTTGGTCCGGCACTCCTCGGCGCACGTCAGCGCAGCCTCGTTCGCCGGGTCGCCCTGAAGGCACACCTCGGCGAGCTCCAGCGCGCCGGTGAAGTCGCCGAGCGAGAAGCGATTGCGCATGTCCTTCAGCGCGCGCTCCGGGTCCGGTGCAGCGCTCGTCTGAGCGGCCAGGCGAGCGAAGGGGTCCCTCTCGTACTCCGCGGGGTAGGCGACCGTCGCGGGCCCCTCCTCTTCGGCCCCTGGCTGGCTACTGGCTCGTCTCCGTGGCGGCAGATCGCTCGGGATCAAGACCGAGCGGAGGCGTGCTTCCTCGATCACGTCCTCGTCGGTGAGCGTGATCTGTGGCGGGCGCGGGCGATCGATGTTCGAGTCGTCTTCGTCGCGCTCGAAGCGGAGCGCAGGGGGGGGCCTGGTCGAGAACTCGCTCTTCTGGGGCGGCGTCGGCGTCCGTGCGGCGGCCTTCACCTTCGCTTCGGACGCCCGCGCATAGTCCTCCACGTTGAACGGCGGTGAAACGGTCGGTCGCTCGTCGGGCACGGCGTCGGCGGGCGTGGTCGGACGTTCGGCCCCGAACGGGTCGTCGAAGTCCTCCTCGTCGTCATCGCCGTTCATCTTCGGCGGCTCTTTCGGTCGATCGATCACGATTGACGAGCCTCACGGTCCTTACTCACCCACGTCTCAGGTCTTGGCCACGACCCCCTTGAACATCCGGTGCGTGCGCGTGAGGCCTTCGATCTGCTCCTTCACGAGGGCGACGTCGCGCTTCTGAATGGCTTGTCGCGCTTTGCCGACGATGGCGCGCGCCTTCTCGATCGCGTCGCGGCCGAAGTCGCTCGACGCGACGATCTGCTCGACCTGCGGGAAGAGGCGCTCGATCTCGCCGATGAGCTTCTCCGCCTCCTGCTTCACCCCTTCGAACTCTTCGCTCGTTCGTCGCTCGACGAGCTCGTCCTTCGCGCCGTCGATCATGTTCTTGATCTCGTCGCGCGTGAGGCCGCTCGTCGCGGTCACCTGGATCTGCTGCTCGACGCCGGTCTCGAGATCCTTGGCGCGGACGCTCACGATGCCGTCGGCGTTGATCTCGAACGTGACCTCGATCTCGACCGAGCCCTTCGTCGCGCGGCGGAGCCCGGTGAGGATGAACTCGCCGAGCAGCTCGTTCTCCTCGGCGTTCTCGTGCTCGCCCTGCATGACGAGGATCTTCACGGCAGTCTGGTTGTCCCGGCTGGTCGTGAAGATCTTCGTGCGGTGCGTCGGCACCGTCGTGTTCTGCGGGATGAGCTCTTCGAAGTAGTTGCCGTGCGTCATGATGCCGAGCGCGTGCGGCGTGACGTCGAGCAGGATCATCTCCTGCTTCTCGTCGAGCAGCGCCGAGCCCTGGATGGCGGCGCCGAGCGCGACGACCTCGTCCGGATGAACGCCCTTGCTGGGATCGCGCTCGAAGAACTCGGCGACGACCTGCTGGATCTTCGGCATGCGCGTCATGCCGCCGACCAGGAGCACCTCGTCGATCTCGGTCTTGCCGAGCCGTGCGTCCTCCAGCGTCTGGCGGCAGATGTCGACCGTGCGTTCGATGAGATCCTCGCTGAGCTCTTCGAGCGTCGCGCGGTTGAGCGCACGCTGGAGGTGGAGCGCTTCGTTGCGGCCGCTCGAAATGATGAACGGAAGGTTCACCTCGGTTTCGCGGACGCTGGAGAGCTCGCACTTGGCCTTCTCGGCCGCGTCCTTCAAGCGCTGAAGCGCCATCCGGTCCTGCCGCAGATCGATCCCGTGCTCTTCCTTGAAGCCCTGCACGAGCCAATCGATGATTCGCGCGTCGACGTCCTCGCCGCCGAGGAACGTGTCGCCGGCGGTGGCGATGACCTTGAAGACGCCGTGGCCGCCGATCTCGAGGATCGAGATGTCGAACGTGCCGCCGCCGAAGTCGTACACGGCGACGACCTTCTCCAGGTTCCGTCCGTGGCCATAGGCGAGCGCCGCCGCCGTCGGCTCGTTGATGATGCGGATGACGTCGAGCCCGGCGATTTCGCCTGCGTCGCGCGTCGCCTGGCGCTGGTTGTCGTTGAAGTAGGCCGGGACGGTGACCACGGCCTTCACGACGGTCTCTCCGAGGTAGTCCTCGGCGATGACCTTCATCTCCTGGAGCACCATCGCGCTGATTTCAGGGACGCTGTACTCCTTGTCGCGGAGCACGATGCGCACGTCGCGGTGCGGGCCCTCGACGATCCGGTAACTCGACGTGGCGACAGCGTTCTTCACCTGCGGCGAGTTCCACTTTCGGCCGATGAGCCGCTTGGCCGCGTAGACCGTGTTCTCGGCGTTGGTGATCGCTTGCCGCTTCGCGATGTGGCCAACGAGCCGCTTGCCCGCTTCGGTCACCGCGACCATCGAGGGGGTCGTTTTGTACCCCCCGCGGTTCGGGATGACGACAGGGCTTCCGTTTTCCACGATCGCGACGCAAGAGTTCGTCGTGCCGAGGTCGATACCGATGACCTTCTCCATCCCTGAATCTCCCAGCACAAAAGGATGCCCTAATTCACTGCGTCGCGAGCGTTTTTTCGCGGGCGGTCTTCAGCGTTGACTCAATCCGACTTGCCGATCCGTTTCAATAAGGATGCGATGCTCGCATCGTTTGGAGCGAGCTGGGCTGCCGTCTCGAGCTCGCGCCGCGCATTGAGCGCCAGACCCGCGGCCAGGTAGACGTTCGCCAGCGTGACGCGAACCGCCGCGTCCCTCGGCGCGAGCTGTACGGCGCGCTGGGCGAGGGCCGAGGCGTCGTGCAGGTTGCCCGCGGCCTTCACGAGGCAGTGAGCGGCGCGCTCATGCGCCCTTGCATCGTCTTCGCGCGCACGCGCGACGCGCCGCCACGAACGGGCGGCCTCCGCCCACTTCTCCGCCTTCTCTTCGTAATCGGCTTGCTTCAGGTACTGCTCGCCCAGGATCTGATCGGACGCCCGCTGCGCCTTATCGTACGCGGCCTTGAGCTCCGCGTTCTCCCCATCGAACGTGAGCGCCACGCGTAGCGAGTTCGCGGCCGCCACCACGTCGCCCTTTTCGAGCGCCGCCATACCCGTCTCCGAGTACTTGCGCGCTTGTGCCGTGCGAGCCGCCGTGACCTTGTCCTCGTAGCGACGCTTGAGCGAGTCGACCGCGTCCTCGGTCTTCGCATAGCCAATGGAGGGCACTTTCGGCGCCTGCGGTCCGTGAAACGGCCCCGACGACGTGCGGCTCCCCGTGAGCCGGCGGGCCAGCGTATCGCGTCGCGACTGTGCGCCCGGCGGCTGGCTCTGGAGGGGCGCGACGCTGATGCGGGGGTTGCTCGAGGGGCGATCGGCGGGGCCTTTGCTGATGGCGTCGCCGATGAGAGCGTTCAGCTCGGGCGCGGACGGCCCGACCGACGGCGAGGTCGGCGGCTCGTTACCGAAGCGCACTCGGGGCTCGCTCCGGGGAGACTCGATCGGGAGCGACCGCGACGAGCCCGGTGGCTCCAGCATGGCCGCCGACGAAGGGGGCGGCGGTATCGACGACACGCTCACTCCCTGCGTCGCTTCCTCCGCGCGTCGCATCTCGGCCGCCGCCTCCGCGACCATCTGCTCGATCCCGCGCGTCTTCTCGACGGAGGCGAGGTAGCCGTCATAGTCGGAGCGGCGCGTGGCCTCCGTCAGCGTGTCGTGCGCCTCGGTCATCCGGCGGAAGATCGCCTCCATCTGCAACTTGAAGGGACCTATCTCCCTCCGGAAGAACCGATCGGGATGGAACTTCGCGGTGAGCTCGAAGTACGCGCGCTTGATCCCTTTCCTGTCTGTGCCGCGCGCGACGCCGAGGAGCGCGTAGTGATCGAGAACGTCGAGCTGCGCGAAGATCGTCGCGATCTGCGCTTGGTGCTCGGGAGCGAGATCGACGTTCGAGACAGGGGTGAACTTCGCGCCCGCGGTGGAGGAGGGGGTCGAAGGTGGTGGCGCGGGAGCCGACGCTCTCGGCATCGCACGCGGCGCGACGGGGGAGGGGTCTCGTGGGGCGGGCGGCGCTTGGACCGGGGGGGCGCGCGAGGCGTTGCGCGGCTTCGCTCGATCCTCGACGGGAGGACGCGGGGTCTTCGGCGGTCGCGACTTCCGCTTCGGCAGCTCGACGAGTTGCAGGGACTCCAGCTTGAGGAGCGACGCGACGACGTCCTCGATCGCAAGGCCCGTCGCCTGCGCCAGATCGCTCACGCTGCTCTCGCCGTCGACGCGAGACAGGACGAAGCCGTCTGCCGGTGAGAGCGGCATCGACCTCACCCGTTCGGTGTCGATCTCGCCGCGCGGTCTCGGGATCAGGGACTCGGGCTCGAGCACGATCAGACTGAGTCTACGGGATTCGAATCCTCGAAGCGATTGTGCATCCAGAGCCATTCGTTCGGTAGGGCCAGGATTCGCGCGGAGATCTCCGCATTGATGCGCTCTGTCAGAAGGCGCTCTCCCTCGTCGTCGGCAGCGAGATCGTCGGTACGGATCTCCGTGCAGCTGATCCGCAGCTTCGAGGCGCTTTCACCCGCATTCTCCCGTGGCGCAGCGGTCCCCACCACCACCGCCGCGCGCGTCCGTAGAGCAATGCGCGCGGGCCCGACGGGCGTCGGCGCCGGGTGCCCGAGAAACGGCGCCAGGATCGACGGAACCCGCGATCGCAGGTCCATCGGGATCCCGAGAACCCCCCCAGCGCGCAGCGTCCGAAGGATCCGCGTCGCGGAACCTGCGTGGCCGCGGTAGATGGCCCTCACGCCGCGAGACGCTCGGAGTCGATCGTAGACGTGCGAAAGGCGCGGGTCGTAGGTCTCTCGCGCCAGCACGGTCAGCGCGACTCCGCGATGAACGAGCGACTGGGCGACGCGCTCCCAGGGGCCGAGGTGTGCAGAGACGAAGACGACTCCGCTGGAAGCGCGAGTGAGCAGGGCGAGCGAAGCGGCGTCGATGGGGAGTGGCTCGAGCGGGTAACCCGGATCGAGCGAAGCGACTGCGTCGCCGAGGTGCTCGCCGAGGGTCCGGTACGCACGGCGCACGAGGGCGCGACGAGCATGCGCGCCCATTCCGGGGAAGGCTCGCGAGACGTTCGCCATCGCCGTCGCTCTCTCCGCCGGGAGCGCGACGAATGCGACGCGGCCGACGAGCCGCCCGAGTGCCCGTAGGAGCTCACGCGGCAGTGGAACCAGAAGCGCGAGCGCCACGCGGACCACCCGCGCGATGACGCCGTTCTTGAGCGCCTGCGCGCGGGTCCATGTCCCCCCATCACGCAGGTCGCGAGATACCCGGTTCGTCACGGCGCCGCTCATCGAGTGGAGGGACCCTTCGCGGCAGGGGTGGCGGCCGCCCCGCCGCCGAGGGGGCGTTGCCCCAGGACGAACATGACCGCGGCGGTCACGACGAGGAGGACCACCACCACGAGTCCCAGGCGCACCCGCCGCGTTCTCTGGCTCGAACGCCGGACTTCGCCGCGCACGATCGAGCGCGCCGCGATGGCCGCGTGCGCGGGTACGGGGAGCTCGAGTGGCTGGTGCGACAGGGCTACGGACCGCAAGAAGTCCGCCGGTGCGCTCGTCAGCGATGGGTCCGCGAGAGCCTGGCGCAGCGCTTCGGCCTCCGCGGTCTCGTCGGGCGTCGTCGGCGCGTCCGGGCTCTCGTCACGTTCCGCCATCGCCGCTGCCGTCTCCACCATGCGCGCGCGTTACCCGTTCCAAAGCGCCAACCGCTCGATGCAGTAGCACGTCGAATGCGGCCGGCGTCACCTCCAGCGCGCTGGCCGCCTGGTCGCGTGGGCGCGCGTCCAAGATGCGCAGGCGGATCGCGCGCGCGTACCGCGGGTGAATCTGGGCGAGCGCGGTCTCGACCTTGGCACGCGCGGCCTCTCGGTCTCGCTGCGACGAAAGCGAGGGGGCCACCGGCGTCGCCTTCGACGAAACGTCGAGCTCGCGCTGCACGTCGCCTGCTCCCCAGAAGAGGACCCGTTTCCGCGAGGCGAGCTGGTCGATCGCGACCTGAAGAGCGACCGTTCGCAGCCATGGTTGGAAGCCGGCCGCGCTCCAGGAGAACGTGCCGATGCGAGCGACCACCCTCGAATACGTCTCGCCGAGCGCCTCCTTTGCAGCCGCTTCGGAGCCCACGCGCGGCAGAAGCACGTTTTGGTAGAGCGCCGGCCCGTACGTACCCAGCAGGGCGTCGAGAGCGCGCCGACTGCCGGCCTTCGCCCGCGCGACGAGCTGCCGCTCGCGCTCCAGCGCGTCACTCCGGCCGCCGTCCATGCGCCGCTAGCGTAAGCGAAGCGGCGCCTTCGCGGGACGGCGATCGCCGTCGCGAGCACGTCCGCCCTTGATGCACCCGAGGTGCGTGATGGTAGGGTGCGCGGCATGCGATTCCGTGTCTCTCTGGCGCTCGCGCTGGCGTGCGCGACCCTCGTGTCATCGACGGCGCACGCGGCTGACGACATCGCCATCCCGTTCACCAAGACGGTGCTGCCCAACGGCATGACGGTGATCTTCAGCGAGGACCACTCGCTGCCGAAGGTCGTCGTCGACATCGTCTACCGCGTGGGGTCGCGTTTCGAGGAGCCTCACCGCACCGGCTTCGCGCACCTCTTCGAGCACCTCATGTTCATGGGGACGCGGCGCGCGCCGAGCGGGGAGTTCGACCGGTCGATGGAAGCCGCCGGCGGGATGAACAACGCCAATACCTCCGAGGATCGCACGGACTTCTACGACGTGGCCCCGGCAGGCTCACTACCGCTCCTGCTGTGGCTCGAAGCGGACCGGCTGCGCGACCTGGGGCCGCTCATGACGAAGGAGAAACTCGACCTTCAGCGCGACGTCGTGCGCAATGAGCGACGCCAGCAGATCGAAAACCGGCCCTACGGCCTCGTGCGTCTGCGCATGCCGGAGTTGCTCTATCCCGAAGGGCATCCGTACCACCATCCGGTGATCGGCTCGCACGAGGACCTCGAAGCGGCGCAGGTCGATGACGTGAAGGCCTTCTTCGCGAAGTACTACGACCCGGCGAACGCTTCGCTCTGCATCGCCGGCGACTTCAAGCCCGACGAGGCGACGCAGCTCTTGCAGAGCTGGTTCGCGACGATCCCGTCGAAGGGGAAGCCGCAGGACCCGGGCATGGGCGCAATCGACCCCGCTTCGGTCGCGTTGAAGAGCGTGGTGCGTGAGACGGTCCAGGATCACGTCGAGCTCGCGCGGACGTACTTGGCGTGGCAGTCGCCGAAGGCCATGGCGAAGGGCGACGCCGAGCTCGATCTGCTCGCGAGCGTGCTCACGAAGGGGAAGGCGAGCCGCCTCTACCAGGCGCTCGTGTACGAGAAGAAGCTCGCGCAGGACGTCAGCGCCAATCAGGAGTCGGGGGTGCTGGGGTCGACCTTCGAGATCCGCGCGACCGCGCGCCCCGGGGTGTCGCTGGATGCCATCGAGGCCGCCGTCGACGCCGAGCTGGCGAAGGTCACCCAGAGGCCGGTCACGAAGGACGAGCTGGCGCGCGCGAAGAACGGCTTCGAGACGGAGTTCGTGGAGCGGCTGGAGAGCGTCGATGAACGGGCGGCGATCTTGAACGAGTACCAGGCGCAGATGGGGGACCCGGGGTACGCCCAGCGCGATCTCGATCGGTACCGGAACGCGACCGTCGAGGACGTGCAGGCCACGGCGTTGAAGGTGCTCGACCCCAATGCGCGGGTGATTCTGCGCGTCGTGCCGAAGGGAGGGGCGAAGTGAAGGCGCTGTCTACGCTCGGGCTCGCACTCCTCGTCGCCGCGTGTGGCGGAGCCGCGCCGGTGGTCCCACCTCCGGTCGCGCCGCCAGCAGCCCCGCCACCGCCGCCCGCAGCGAGCGCCCCCGCCGACCCGCTGGGGCCCGAACCCGTGCCCACGCTCGCGCCGACGTTCCAACCGCCGGCGCCGACGGTCTACACGACGGCGAACGGACTCACGGTGTGGCTCCTCGAGCGGCACGTGCTCCCGCTCGTCGCCGTGACCGTGACGATTCCGAACGGAGCTGCGAGTGATCCCAAGGGGGAGGCCGGGCTCGCGCGCGAATCCGCCGACATGCTCGACGAAGGGGCCGGGAAGCGCGGCGCCATCGAGTACTCCAAAGCGGTCGACGATCTCGGCGCGCGCGTCTCGAGCGGCGCGTCGTCCGATCGAAGCTACGTGCAGCTCAGCGTCACCAAGCGCGAGTTTGCCGCGGGGATGCAGCTCCTGGGCGACGCTGTCGTCCGTCCGCGCTTCGAAGCGAAGGAGTGGAAGCGCGTTCACGATCTTTGGATGAACGTGCTGAAGCAGCGACAGACCGTGCCACGCGAGGTCGCGCGCGTGGTCGCCGCGGCGACGCTCTACGGCATCGACCACCCCTACGGCCATCCCGTGGACGGGCTCGTGTCGACCGCGCCGAACGTGGCGCTCGAGGCCGCGAAGAAGTTCCACGACGCGGCGTGGAGGCCCGATCGCGCGACGATCGTCGTCGTGGGCGACGTGACGAAGGGGGATCTCGACGCGCAGCTCGATGCGGCCTTCGGCGCGTGGAAGGCGCCGAAGAGCGCGCCGATGCCGATCGTGACGCCGCCGCCTCCTGCGCCGAGCGGCGCCGATCAGCCGAGGATCGTGATGGTCGATCGCGAGGACGCATCGCAGGCGGTCGTTTCTTTCGTGCGCCCTGGGCTCGCGGCCGCCGATCCGCGCGACCCGGTGCTGGAGCGCGCGAACGTCGCGCTCGGCGGCAGCTTCACGTCCCGCTTGAACGAGGACCTCCGCGAGAAGCACGGGTGGAGCTATGGCGCCAGCTCGGGCGTGCAGCTGATGCGAGGAGTGGGGATGGTGGTGGCGAGCGGGTCGTTCGTGACCGACAAGACGCCAGAGGCGCTGAAGGCGATGCTGGGCGACATCGACGACTTCGGGCACGCCGGCATGACCGAAGACGAGGCGCAGAAGACGCGCCTGCAAACGCGCGCCGAGTTCGTCGAGCAGTACGAGACGATCGAGCACACCTGCCTCGCCCTCGCCCACGATGCGTCGCTCGGTCTCGGGCCCGACTGGGAGGCCAAGGAGGCGGCGCTCGCCGATCAGGCCGATCGCCAGGCGCTGAACGGCGTCGCGGCGACGTTCTTCGGGCGAGCCGGTGCGACGGTCGTGATCGTAGGGCCGCGAGCGAAGCTCGAGGGGCCGCTCACCCAAGCGGGCTTCGGGCCGATCGCCTTCGTGGATGCCGAGGGGAAGTCGGTCGTCGCAGCGGCGGCGGCGACCAAGACCAAGGGGACGAAGTAGTGGCGTTCGTCATCCAGCTCGCTCCGGGCGCCGAAGAGAACGGTCTCGCCTCGATGCTCTCGGACCTCGTCCGCCAGAACCTGGAAGCCAAGCCGCACAAGGTTGCCGACTTCGAGGGGTGCGAAGGGACGGTCGCCATCGTCGCCGACGACGCCGACGTGTGCCTCACCCTTCGCTTCGCCCCCCGGGGAACCCTGACGATCTTCGACGGAATCGTGGGCATTCCGGACATCGCGATACGGGCGACCTCCGACATGATCCTGGCTTTGTCGAACATGCCCCTCTCGATGGGCTTGCCGTTCCCCAATCCGCGTGACAAAGACGCAGTCGCCGTCAGCCGTTCAGTGATGGCGGCGATGAAGACCGGCGAGCTCCAGATGTTCGGCTCGCTTCTTCATCCACTGCTGGCGATGCGACTGACGCGCGTGATGTCGATCAATGGCTGAGCAGTGGGAAAAGCGCGCATTTCCACTTGCGCAACCGCCCGTCCTGCCTCAATGTGCGCGCCCCATGCGAGCGGATCGGCTCGCGCATAGAACCGAGTAGAGAAAGCTCCCCAATGGCCGTCCACATTCGTCTCTCGCGCGCCGGCGCCAAGAAGAAGCCGTTTTATCGGCTCGTCGTGACTGATCACCGCTCGCCGCGTGGCGGCCGCTTCCTCGAGAAGATCGGCACGTTCGATCCGGCGAAGAAGGAGCTCGGTTCGGGCCTCATCGTCGATCTGGCGCGCCTCGAGTACTGGCGCGGTCACGGTGCGACGCCGTCGGAGACGGTCGAGCGCATCCTGAAGGCCGCAGCCAAGCTCGCGGTCGCTGCGCAAGCTGCCGCCAAGTAAGCTCCGGGGTCCCCGGCGCTCGCGGCGCGCACGCGCTATGCTTTTTCTTCACCTCCCATCCTCCATCCCGTCGCCGCCGCACATTCCGGGCGCGCGGAGGTTCCCTCCATGCCCCTCAAAGAGCTGATTCGATCGATCGCCGTCGAGCTGGTCGACCACCCCGATCAGGTCGTCGTGACCGAGATCGCCGGTGAGCACAACAGCCTCATCGAGCTCCGCGTCGCCAAGGATGACGTGGGCAAGGTGATTGGCAAAGACGGCCGCACCGCGCAGTCGATGCGCACGATCCTCACCGCCGTGTCGACGAAGCTGGGTCGCCGGGCCCACCTCGACATCGTCGACTGACGCGAGGGGCAATGCGGCCTCTGGAAGAGTGGGTTCCGCTCGCCGAGGTCGCGCGGCCACACGGCGTGCGCGGCGAGGTGCGCCTGCGCCTGTTCAACAAGGACAGCGACGTGCTGCTCGAGCGCGACGAGGTGCTCGTTCGCCTCAAGGAGGGCGGCGAGCACGAGGTCAGCGTGGACCGCGCTCGGCGCGCCGACGACGCGATCCTGATGAAGCTGTATTCCATCGACGATCGCGAGCGCGCCGATGAGCTTCGCGGTGCGCTCATCTGCGCCAAGCGGGGCGACTTCCCGGCGCTCGCCGCCGACGAGTTCTACGTGTGCGACGCGGAAGGCGCGAACGTGGTCTGCGAAGGGGTCGTCATCGGCACGGTGAAGGACGTGCGCAACTACCCGAGCGTCGACGCGCTCGTCGTCAAAGCCATCGACGGCGGCGCCGACTGGGAGATTCCGCTCGTCGATGCGTTCATCGCGTCGCACGATTTCGCCGCGGGCGTCGTCGAGCTGAAGACGCTCGACGGACTCGAGCGGTAGTCGCGATGCGCGTCGACGTCGTCACGCTGTTTCCGGAGATCTTCGGCGGGTTCCTCGAGACGAGCTTCGTCGGTCGCGCGCGTGGCGGCGGGCAGCTCGACGTGCGGTTTCGATCGCCCCGCGACTTCGGCCTCGGCAAGCACAAGAGCGTGGACGACACGCCCTACGGGGGCGGGAGCGGGATGGTCATGCGCGTCGACGTCATCGTCGCGTGCATGGAGTCGCTCGACGCCGATGCGCCGGAAGGGGCTCGCGCGCATCGCGTGCTCATGACGCCGCAAGGGCGGCCGTTCGATCAGACCAAGGCGCGGGAGCTCGCCGAGCGTCCGGCCGTGATGCTCGTGTGCGGGCGGTACGAAGGGTTCGACGAGCGGATCCGCGGCCACGTGGACGAAGAGCTCTCGCTCGGCGACTTCGTGATGACGGGCGGCGAGGTGGCCGCGATGGCGGTGCTCGAGGCGTGCGTGCGGCTGCTCCCCGGCGTCCTGGGGAACGAGGCGTCCACGCACGACGAGTCGCACGCGCCCGACGTGGGGCTGCTCGAGTACGCACAGTACACGCGCCCCGCGTCGTTTCGCGGGGCCGACGTTCCGGCGGTGCTGAGCGGCGGGAATCACGCCGAGATCGCCAAGTGGCGTCGCGCGCAGGCGGAAGAGAAGACGCGCGCTCGACGGCCCGATCTGTTCGCGCGCTACGAAGAGAACGAGCGCCGCTTGCGCGAAGAGCGCGAGAAGCTCCGTGGGAGGAAATCGTGAGACGCCTTGCGATCGCGCTCGTTCACTACCCGGTGCTCGACGCGCAGGGGGCGACGGTCACGAGCGCCATCACGAACCTCGACGTGCACGATCTGGCACGCAGCGCGCGCACCTACGGGTGCACCGACTACTTCCTCGTTCACCCCATCGCCGCGCAGCGCGATCTGGTCGCGCGCATCCTCGAGCACTGGCGCGACGGATCGAGCGGCAAGCGCATCCCGGACCGAAAGACGGCGCTGGCGATCGCGCGCACCGTGTCTTCGCTCGACGAGGCGTACGAGGCGATGGGGGGACGGGCGAACATCGAGGTGTGGGTGACTGCGGCCCGCAGCGTAACGAGCGCTCCCATCGAGTCGAGCGAGGCGCGCGCGCGTCTGCTCACGGACGGCAAGCCTGTCTTGCTCCTCTTCGGGACCGGGTGGGGGATGGCGCGCGACGTGATCGACGGGGCCGACGCGGTCATCGCGCCGATCCGCGCGAGCGAAGAGAGCGGGTTCAATCACCTGAGCGTGCGGGCGGCGTGCGCCATCCTGCTCGATCGGCTGCGCGGCGCGCGCTGAAAGGGTCTTTGGCAGAAGGCGCGGGCCGAGCGAAGAGCGCCTTCCACGCCGTCCTCGCGGGTCGTCGTATTGGAGGCGGAGAGAGGCTCGTGCTCGCCAGCCGCAGGGGTCGGTTTCGATCGCCATCTCGGTTGGCGAACGCTAGCCACGACGAGCCGTAGGCCGGGACCGATTGGAGGCGGCGTGGGTGGGCGGGCTGGCCGCCGCCTCCAATCGGTCCCGGCCTGCGGCGTGCTCCGGCCTGCGCCAGACTCGCCTCCCCATTCGTTGGCGTGCGGCGCATGGGCGCGCCGCGCGCAGCGCGGTTCTGCGGAAACCGCAGAGCGGCGCGCGAGGGGGCCGTCACGCCCCGGCGAGGATGCGCGCGAGCTCGGGCGAGTAGCCGCTCCCCTCGCGCTCCACGAGGTCGTGCTCGACGACGAGGCCCCCTGCCTTGGCCGCTCGTGCTTCGACGAGCACCACGCGCGCGGGGACGGGGGCCGTCGCCCGGACGGCGCGCATTCTCTTGGGCTCGAGGCCCGCGCTCCGCAACGACGCGAAGAGGGTCACCATCTCGCGCGCCGGGTAGATGAAGCAGGCACGCCCGCGGCGCGCGAGCACCAGCCGCGCGGCGGCGATGAACGCCGCGAGGTCGCCCGAGCGCGCACGCGCGCGCGAGGTCCCCTTGGGTACACGACCGTGGCCGAGCGGGACGTACGGCGGGTTGCAGACGACGAGGTGCGCCTCGCCGCGATGCGCGCGGGCGGCCTCGGCCACGTCTTCGCAGAGGACCTCGCCCCGGGCGGACCAGCCGTTGGCCTCGAGGTTCGCGCGGGCGAGCGCCGCGGCGGCTTCATCGATCTCGACGAGGACGGCGCGATGGCACGCTTTCCAGTGGAGCAGGGCGAGCGCGACGGCGCCGACGCCCGAGCCGAGATCGAACGCGGTCTTGGCGGCGGGGCCGGACGTGCGCGCGAAGTGCGCAAGGAGGAGGGCGTCCACGTTCGTGCGGTACCCCTCGCCGCGCACGGGCTGCGCCAGCGTGACGCGGCCGTCGAAGAGCGTGTCGCGCGTGGTCACGGCGCGCGAGCGTAGCCGGTTCGCCCGTGCGCGCTACGCTTCCCGTCCCTTGCCTCGGTCTCCCCCTCCGGCCCCTGCGGTCACCGACCTCGACGCGCTCGTCCGCGCGCGCGCGCGTGCGCTGGCGTTCGACGCCGTGGCGGTGGCTCGGTGCGACGTCGCGCTCGACCTGGACGTGGCGCGGTATCGCGCGTTCCTCGACGCCGGGATGCAGGGGGAGATGCAGTACCTGGCCGAGAACGTCGATGTGCGCTCACGTCTCGACACGAGCGCGATCCTGGATGGGGCGCGGAGCGTCGTGTGCGTCGCCCGCCGTTACCAGCGCAGCGCAGAGGACGAGGCGAACGATCCGCCGTTCGCGCGCCACGTCGCCCGGTACGCCCGCGGCCGCGACTACCACAACGTCACGCGGAAGAAGCTCCGCCAGCTCGCCAAGTTCCTCCGCACGCTCGGCACCGAGCAGCACCCCGTGCACGCCCGCCCGATGGTCGACGACGTGCCGGTGCTCGAGCGGGCCTGGGCGGCGCGCGCCGGCCTCGGGTTCGTGGGGAAGAACGGGATGCTCATCGTGCCGGGGGAGGGGTCGTTCGTGCTCCTCGGCGAGGTCGTGACGACGCTCGCTCTCACCCCCGACACCCCGATGGCCGAGCGGTGCGGCTCGTGCACCCGCTGCCTCGACGCCTGCCCTACGCGCGCGTTCGAGCGCCCCTTCGTGCTCGATCCGCGCCGGTGCATCGCGTACCTCACCATCGAGCATCGGTCGCCTTTCGCCGACGAGCTTCGCGAGGCCGTCGGCGCCCACCTTTTCGGCTGCGACGACTGCCAGACCGCGTGCCCGTTCAACCATTCGTCGCGCGCCCGGGCGCCCGAGGCGACGCGATCGTTCGAGCCGCACGCCCGGTGGAGCGAGACCGAGGTGGTCGATCTCCTCTCGATGGACGACGTCGCCTGGCGCGCGGTCTCCGAGGGGTCGCCGCTTCACCGCGCGACGGCCGACGGGCTCGCGCGGAACGCGGCGATCGTGCTGGGGAACACGGGGGAGGGGGACGAGGCCCGCCGGGCGCTGGAGGAAGCGGCGCGCGCGCACCCCTCGGCCACCGTGCGCGAGGCCGCTTCGTGGGGCGTGGACCGGCTCGCGCGCCGCGCCGGGGGGGCGTGAACGTGCTAGGAACGTGGGGTAATGCAGTGTGCACGCATCGTCTCGGCCGTCGCCCTGGCGGCGCTCGTCGCGGTCGCGCGGCCGGCGTCGGGCCAGGAGTCCGCGCTGGACGCCCTCCGCTCGGCGTCGCGCGCCGCCTCCACTAACGCATCGGCGGCGCTCGCCTACGCACGCGCCCTCCGTCGCGCTGGGCACGCGGCCGACGCTGCGGCAGAGCTCCACCGTGCGCTCCCGTTCGCGCACGGACCGCTCGCCATCGACTTCCGCTACGAAGCGGCGCGCGTGGCCATCGATCGCGGGGAGCACGCGCGGGCCATGGCCGAGTGCCGCGCCATCGCGCCTCTCGCGGGCGGAGCGTCGGCCAGCCACGCCTGCCTCGCCGACGCGCACCTCGCGTGGCGTCGCGCCAGCGAAGCGCTCCTCGAGACCGAGCAGGCGTTCGCCAACGGCACGCAGAACTACGACGCCAAGATCGGCGAAGGGATCGCCTACGAGCTCCAGCTGCGGGAAGACGTCGCCGAGCGGAGCTTCCGCGAGGCCATCGGTTGGGCCCCGGACGCCTGGCAGGGGCACATGTGGCTGGGGCGGCTGCTCGTACGCGAGCTGAAGCGCGACGAGGGGCTCGCCGAGCTGCGGAAGGCGCTGGCGCTCGATCCGAACGGTCCGGAAGAGAGCTACGAGCTCGCGCGGACGATGCCCGCCAGCGCCGAGGCCGCGACGCTGCTGGAAAAGGCGGTGCACGAGCGTCCGACGTACGGAGCCGCGCTGCGAAGGCTCGCCGAGGTCGACATGGAGCTCGGGCGCGGTCCGCGGGCGCGCGCGGCGGCCGAAGGGGCGCTCAAGAGCGACCCGCAAGACGCCGGGTCGCACCTCGTGATGGGGCGCGTCGCGCTCTCGGAGAAGAAGCTCGACGACGCCGTGTCCGAGGCGCAAGCGGCGCTGAAGATCGTCCCGAACTCCGCTCCGGCGAAGCTGATCATCGCCGACGTGTACGCCAGCAAGGGGGAGATCGACCTCGCCGTCGAGAACTACCAGGCGGCGTACGGGTTCGATCACACCGATCCGGCTTCGCTCGTGCGCGCCAGCGAGGCGTGCCACGCGGCCGGCCGCGAGACGAGCGCCAAGGCGTTCGGCGAGAAGGCCACCAAGGAGTTCCCCGACTGGGCTCCGGGGTGGGTCGCGCTGGGCGACGCGCTGGCGGGGAACAAGGAGCTGCCGGCGGCCAAGGCGGCGTACGAGACCGCGCTCCGGAGCCGCGGACCGCTCGACGGCAACGCCGTGCGATCGAAGCTTGCCTCGCTGAAGTAGCTGCGCCAAAAGGCCGGGATGCACGATCTCACCGCGCGCGTCCTGTCCCGCGACGTACGCGCGCTCGCCCGTGCGCTGCGCATCGTCGACGACCGCGTCTCGGAGCATGCGCAGCTCCTGAAGGAGCTCTTCCCGCACACGGGCAAGGCCGTCGTCGTCGGCGTCACGGGCAACCCCGGTGCAGGCAAGTCGACGCTCTGCGACCGGATCATCGAGACGTACCGCAAGGAGGGGAAGACCGTCGGCGTGCTCGCCGTGGACCCGACGAGCCCGTACTCGGGAGGGGCGATCCTCGGGGATCGCATCCGCATGCAGCGGCACGCGCTCGACGAAGGGGTGTTCATTCGCTCGCTCGCCACGCGCGGTCACATGGGGGGGCTCTCGCGGTCGGCGCGCGACATGGTGCGCGTCCTCGACGCCTACGGGTTCGACATCGTGCTGGTGGAGACCGTGGGCGTCGGCCAGGACGAGCTCGAGATCACGCGGACGGCGCACTCGACGCTCGTGGTGATGGCGCCCGGCATGGGCGACGAGGTGCAGGCGATCAAGGCGGGCATCCTGGAGTGCGCCGACGTGTTCGCCGTGAACAAGGCCGACCGCGACGGCGCCGATTCGACCGTGCGCGATCTCGAGCTGATGACCGCGCTCGGCAAGGAGACGTTCGTCGCCGCCGGCAAATCGCGCGGGCACGCGGGGCAGGGCAAGGCGCTGCTCCTCGGGAAGGAAGGGGCAGGGGATGCGCTGGCGGAGCGCTGGACGCCGCCGATCCTGAAGTGCGTGGCGCTGAAGGGGGAGGGGGTCGCGCAGCTCGTGGCCGCGCTCGGGGCGCACAAAGCGTGGCTCGACGGGACCGAGACGGGGCGCGCGCGACGGCGCGAGCGGCTCGGGGAGGAAGTGCGCGACGGGCTGCGGGAAGCGCTCCTCGAGGCGGCGCTGCACACGCTCGGCGCCGAGATGGACGAAGCCGTGCGCGCGGTGGACGCGCGCGAGCTGGATCCGTACACGGCGACCGAGAAGCTGATCGAGCGGTTCCGCAGCGGGTGACGCGCAGGGACGGGGGGCGCGATGTCCCGCGGGCCAACGTTCACGGAGTCGCGTGTTGTCCCGGCGCGCGGAAGCGCGTGCTCGCGCCGCGCGCGCGGAACGGCCTGGCGTGCGCATCGCTCACCCTGCTCGCATGACGCGACACCTCGCCACGGTCCTTGCTCTCGGTCTGTTGGCGACGGCGTGTGGCCCCGCGGGAGCGCACGTCGCCGGAACGTTCAGCTTCACGAGCACGCCGCCTCTCGAGCCGACGCTCGCAGGGGCCTCACCGATGGAGATCGTCGTCTGTCCGTTCGAGTACCGGGCAGGGAACACCGTGATCCCGCGGCTGCTCGTCAGGCTGAACCCGCAGTGCGCCCTGCGCGGAGACGAGGCGATGCTTCGCGAGTCGGCGCACACGACGCTCGATCCGGACCAGATCTGCACCGTCCCACTCAACGGCAAGCCGGCGATGGTCATCGTCCGGAATGGGCGGGCGAACCTGATCGGGCGCTCCGCGGCGGTCGAGGTCAACATCGGCGGGATCACCAAGGTCGACGGGGTCGATCGCTACGTCGCGCTGCACTTCTCTGGCGACCGGACGACGGACGCTGCCGGCGCCGACTGCGATTCCTACCTGCACCCGGGCCGACCGCTTCCGCCCTGAGCGGAAGTCTTGCCTCAGAGGACGTCGTGACCGGAGTTCCGCTTGCTCCGCGAGGGGCGTCCCGTGATCCCGACGTGCAGCTCCGTGTCGTCGACTGGGGGCTCCGAGTCCGGGACCACGGCGGCCATGAAACGGACCACGGCGTTCATGGTCGTCGACTGCGGCGCCCGTGTCGTCGACTGCGGCGCCGACGATCTCTTCACGGGCGCCATGGAGAAGTTCGTGAGGCTCGTGGTCGCCGACT
>Ga0302319_10001234_pt1 | contig 57423 bp, 46 predicted proteins | sample Bog_T0_2_FD_203319 | JGI IMG/M metagenome (GOLD analysis project Ga0302319, IMG submission 203319) | Peat permafrost microbial communities from Stordalen Mire near Abisko, Sweden - Bog_T0_2 | ecosystem: Environmental > Terrestrial > Soil > Wetlands > Peat | place: Sweden: Abisko, Stordalen Mire...
GGTCATAGACTTCTCCTGGGTAGTTTAGGTTATCGCAAGACCATCAAGAAACCACAAATGGTTATAAGTCATGAATATCATGAGTTTTACATCAAATTCTCATGAACGAGTTGTGTAGAATGACATGCTTTCATACCCAAATTGTCCAAATCTAGTTGCTTATTTTTTATGAGTAAATGTGATTTATCACGAAAAATAGAAACAAGCCTGAGAATGTCTTTACGATCATCAACAAATGCGGCATGGACCTTCTCCTGTTCATTTGCACTCATGGAGATGCGCTCCCTTCGGCCACCTTGTCAGTAGCGGCTTTATCAATGGGACTTCCCAAAATATTCAGAGACTCCTCAGGTTCGTCATTTTCAGAATTGACACTACTCCCCGCAATCAGCATTGCATCCGTTGCCCGCTCCATGGCAGCGCGTACAGCTCCATCATTTAGACGAGCATATACTTGAGTAGAGCGATGATCTTTATGCCCCAATGCGGCGCCAATAATTGGAAGCCCTACGCCCCCAAGTGCCATCCAGGAGCCAATGGAGCGGCGCAGATCATGTGGACGCAAATTTACCAACTTGGCTCGCAGCAGTAGCCGCCTCCAAGATGCCTTAGGATCAACAATATGGTGCGATGTGGTCGGTTTGCCTGGTACTAATACTGAGGGGAATAGATATTTGCCCGCTTCGGCCAGATCCGCCTCACTCAATACCGGCAGACGGTCGCGCACGGCTGCATCTCCGCGTTCAATTAATTTGCGGCGGGCATTATTCGCCTCAATTAGCAACAATGGCAGCGCCCTCCTCCATTCAGCAAGCAACTCCAAGACATGCGCCGGTATGGGAACGGCTAGCAGCGCACCAGTCTTACTCCGCTCCTCCGGCACCATCCATTGTCCCAAGTCCAAAGATAGTTCAGACCACCGAGAAGAGGCAACGTTACCACGGCGTAAACCCACAAATAGGCAGCAATTCCAAAATAAACGCCACATTTCAGACTCCTCATTCAAGGCACGCAGGAAGCTTGGCAACTCGCCCGGTTGCAAGAATCTGGCGCGGCTTGCGACCTTAGGACGGCGGATTCCCTCTGTTGGAATGTCACCACGGTATGAATGGGCATTATCTTTGGCAGCTGCATGGTACATAGCCGAGAGCACAGCGCAGGCATGGCGTCCAGCTCCATTACCAGCCGTTTCCGCTATTTGGTCAGCCATAGATTGCACATCACTGCGCCTGATTAACGAGAGGCGCTTGGCCCCCAGTGCCGGCAGTAAGTGAAGCCGCCATGAGTCCCGGTAGCGGCGAGCGGTCGATTCCCTCAGGTGGGAGATGTGATGTCGATCAAACCAGAACCACAACTCTGCCAATGTCGATTCATCCCGAATTGCCCTCCTCTTATCCGCAGCGCCAGATGGGTCCGGGGCGATCGTGGTCTTCAGCTTGCGCCGAGCTTCCTCGACAGTCAGTGCTGGCCATGACCCCAATGGGATTTCGAGTGGTCTGCCTGATGCCTTGGATCGAAAGTAGAATTTCCGCCCCCCGGTGGTCAGGTACAGGTACAGGCCAGGGCACCCGCTATCCTTATACCTCACACGGCCTGAAACTGGCGCGGTTAGAGCCTTCAGCCTGGATTCGGTGAATGCAAAGCGAGTATGAGTCTCGGCTTGGAGCATGTATCCTCCTCTTTTTGGGCTAGCTTTCCATCCCACCTATATCCCACTTCAGGTGGGATAGATGGGCATTGATTGGTAATGAGAGGTGGGATAGAGCATGGCTAGTATATACGTAAGTCAATTATTTATAAACCGTAGTAAAATTCTGGTGTAGGCAGGTAACTATGCCTGAATGGTTCTACGGATCTGGAGGTTGCTGGTTCGAGTCCAGCCCGGCGCGCCACTGTAAACCCCGCAAGTAGAGATGCTTGCGGGGTTTCCTCTTAACTGCGCACAGGCGATTCCCCCTGATCGCGGCCCCTGCGTGGGCACCTGGCTGTAACGCGAAGGCACTCGCTCACCTCCATGCGGAGCACATCTGCTGTCCAGAGGGTGGTGGTGTTCAGGCCACTACTCATCACCTGCGCTAATCATTCATTCCCTTGCCACTGAGGATGTGCTGTATGTATTTCTCAATCCTCGACTCGCGGGTCGCGGATTGCTTGGCCTGGGAAACATACATGACGTACATCCGTTGACGTCCCGGCGTCAGCGCGTGAAAGGCCCGCTTCAAGGCGGCATTTGCATCCAACCTGCGCTTCAACTCGTCTGGAAGGGCGTATTCGGCAGCCTTCTTCAAGGGCACCTTCAAGCCGGATTTCTCCACCTCGATGGCTTCGATGACATAGGCCTTCAGGGTCGATCCCAGCTCAGCCACGTCGCGAGCGTTGGCGAAGCGCATCTGGCGCCCCGCCTGGGTATTCTCCCCAGGCCTGACGAGCACGCCTTTGGCATCCTTCAGCAGTGCGCCCTTGAAGAACAGGACGGCGCAGTACTCCTTGAATGCCTGGATGATGACGATGTTGCGTCCCTGCAAGGTGTAGCATGGGAAGCGCCACTTCATCTCCTCCGTCAGCTGGCAGTCGAGGATGGATGACCTCAACCCAGGCAATACCTGCTGCCACTGCTTGGTCTTGATCAGGAAGGCATCGACCTTCGGATTCGTGCTGTTCATTCATCGATTCCCTTCATGGCGGAAAAGTCGTCGAATGGCATGCCCCTTCCACATCAGCAATCCTGAGAGGACCATGTGGGGAAGGAAGACCAGCCTGGTTACGGGAGCATGCTGCGGTATCGCCTCGAATGGACTGTAGATGTAGCCGATGATCGGAATGCTCAAGACGATATGCATCCAGCGGACGGTTGAACATGTGATGCCCTGCTTCATCTGTTCGTTCCGTATCATATGGTGAGCTTGGCCAGACGCTGTCGCCAGCGTCCAGAACAGCGTTTCCGCCACGCTCCGCTCTTCATCGAGCAGGCGATGCGTGCGGTGGCGATCCGGCATGCTGCGATGTGCGCACTCATGGGCAGCTCTCCGCGTCGACGTCGACGTCATCTCAATCCAGCGATGATCCGCTCGAGTCCACCGATGAACTGTGACCAGCCATAACTGGCGCCGTCGTAGTTGGCCTGCTGGTCGGCGCGGAAACCGGACTGCTCCATGCGCACCATGGTGCCGCCCGTGGTCGCTGACAACGTCCAGACGACGACGGAGTTCACACCGAGCGAGCTCCAGCTATAGGAGAGCGTCCTGTTGGCTTCGACGACCTGGACTTCGCAGTCTATCACGCCATTCCATCGCGGCATGGGCGTTGCGCGGAAATTGAAGCGCTTGCCGACGACCGGCTGGAAGTCGTTGTCCATCAGCCATTGCTTCATCAGCACGCCGTCAGTGAGGGCCCGCCAGATCTTCTCCGGCGGAAACGGCATCTCCCGTTCGATCACCACTGAGCGCGTCGCGTCCGTCGTCATGGGTCCATCCGCGTGAGCAGGCCTTCGAGGCGGTCGAAGCGATCGTGCCAGAAGCTGCTGTAGAAGCTCATCCAGTCCACCAGCGGTGCCAGGGCCCGTGGCTGGGCAGCGTAATGGGTCTGGCGACCGCGATGCCGTGCGCGCACCAGGCCCGCGAGCTTGAGGACGCGCAGGTGCTTCGATACCGCAGGCTGTGACACGCCTGCGTTGTCGGTGAGCCTCCGCACCGTCTGTTCACCATCACGGCTCAGGCGCTCGAAGAGCGCACGACGCGTCGGGTCGGCAAGGGATCTGAATACGGCATCAGGCGCGGTCGGCATGCGTTATCCATAACTATGTGGCTATGTTTTATAGATAACCATGTGGTTATCATATGTCAAGCCGAGCGCGGTCAGCGCCGCACATCCGCCTGTGCAGGGTGCATCGCAGGCCCACATTCGGCTTCGGGAGATCGACCAGTAGGTACTCAGCCTGCATGCGATCGGCCCTCGATGCCCGCCAGGACGGGCTGGATGATGCCAGACTCGCCCTGCTGCAGCCCATTGCCGATGCCCCCGGGCAGGCGAGCATCCATCATGGTCCCCCTCCCCGTCCGCCCCCTCGGCCGTACCGGCCATCAGGCGACGCTGTTCGGCCTCGGCGGCGAAGGCGTGCTGCGCACCCACGGCCGCGGGCCGGAGGCCACCGCGGTCATCCACCGCGCCCTCGACCAGGGAGTGAACTACATCGACACCGCGCCCGCATACGCCGGCAGCATGGATTACTACGGCGCCGCCCTCGGCGAACGGCGGCGGGAGATCTTCCTCGCCTCCAAGACCAGCGATCGCAGCCGCGACGGCTCGCTGCGCCTGCTCGACGACAGCCTCAAGCGGCTGCGCACCGACCACCTCGACCTGTGGCAACTGCACGACCTGCGCACCTCCGCCGATATCGACCGCATCTTCTCCAAGGGCGGGGCTATCGAGGCACTGGTCCAGGCCAAGGCCGATGGCCGGGTACGCCACCTCGGACTGACCGGCCACCATGATCCTATGATCCTGCTCGAGGGCATGCGGCGGTTCGCCTTCGATACCGTGCTGGTGGCGTTGAACGCCGCCGACCGCCACCGCCTGCCGTTCATCACCACCGTGCTGGCCGATGCCCAGCGCCGCGGCATGGGGGTGATCGCGATGAAGGTCTACGCGCAGGGCGCGCTGCTCGGACCAGGCGGGCTCGCCACAGCCGATGCGCTCGGCTACGTGCTGTCGCTGCCCGGCGTCTGCCACGCCATCATCGGCTGCTCAACGCCGGCGGAGGTCGATGCCAACGCCGGAATCGTCCGCAGCTTCGCGCCATTGTCAGCGGAGCAGATGTCGGCGCTCGAGGCCAGGACCCGCGCGCGCCACGACCAGTACGGCTACTTCAAGCGCTAGCGCTGGAGACCATCCGCGTGACCGTGCACGCACCATCTCGCATACGGAATCCAGCCAGAGTCATCACCAGCGAGCACGAACTCAGGTGCGCTACAATGCCGCCCCCCTTCTCCGGCTGGTGAACGCACAAGCTTTCCGCAGCGAGAGCCGGGGCCACGCCGCATGCTCGATCGTGGGGCCGAGCCCGGCGATGACGCGTGCACGATTGCCGAATTCCATCAGTGCGCACCTCGGAACAAGGGGACTCATGGCAGAACGTCGGCGAAACCAGGCCCTCAGAGCCCCGCTACGTACGCCATCAGCGCAGGCGACTCACGGCCCTCAGAGGAAGCGCTTGATGCGCGCCACCGCCTGATCGACAGGGACATGCGAGTCCAGGTGATCGACGATCATCCCCTGCTGGTCCAGGACATAGATGATCGATGAATGGTTCATCAGGTAGAAGCCGGGATGGGTCCCGGCGATATCGACCCGCTGGTAGTACACGCCGAATTCCCTGGCGGCCGCTGTCACCTGGTCAGGCGTCCCCGTCAGACCGACCATCCGGTCATGGAAGAGATGGACATACTCGGCGAGCTTGACCGTGGTATCCCGCTGCGGATCGACGCTGACGAAGATCGGCGTCACCGATCGGCCGGCGGGGCCGAGCCCGGTGATGACGCGCGCCAGGTAGCCCAGCTCCGTCGGGCACACATCAGGGCAGAAGGTATAGCCGAAATAGATCAGTGCGAGCGATCCATGGTAATCCCGCTCGCTGCGCGCCGCACCCGTCTGGTCGCTCAGGGAGAAGCGCGGTGCGACCCGGTGGTCGATGACGAACAGCCAGCTGACAACCGCTCCGATGAGCAGACCGACGATCGCGCCGATAGAGAGCAATCTGGTCATGGTTCGGCTTCGTCCCTATCCACCGGGGCAGCAGGAATGGCGGACCGGCCAGCACCCTGGCGCCGCCCTTTGCGCGCTCTCGCGCTCGCAGGGCAGCCGAGGATGCCGGCCGTCACCTCAGCGCATCCCTAGAATCGCCAGCCGACCGAACCGCGGATCTTCCAGGTCGGCACCAGCTGGGCATCGGAGTTGTGCTCGTAGATCGGCAGGTCGAAGCCGATCATCGCGGTCAGCGTCGAATCATGCAGGACGGTCAGCTCCGGCCCCAGGAAGACGTTGTGGTTGGCCGTATCAGGGGTCTCCTGACCGGCGACCCAGTCGTGCCCCTTGGTATCCCCGGTGAGGTTGAGCTGCAGGCCGACATGGTTGCGCGCCTCCATCTGGAGGAAATAGCCGACGCTGATCCCGCCGCTGAGCTCGTTGGCGAAGCGGTAGAAGTACGCGCCTTCGGTATGGTAGATCCAGAAAACCGCGGCCGATGCGAACCAACGGTCCACCCGCGCGATGGCGTTGCCGCCCAGTTCTACGTCCCAGGCGCCATCGCCGAGGGCGACGTCATGTCCGCCGATCAGGCTGGGACCATACTGGTCACCGACCGTGCTGCCCGGCTCTTCGCCCTGCAGCTGGCTCGGATCCCCGGTCGGAGCCTTGACGCCGGCCTGCAGGGTGGTGCTGAGCGCTGCGTTGGCATTGGCATAGCGGTATGGACGGTAGGAGACCAGCAGCGAAGAGTCGCCGAGGCCTGCGACGGTGCCGAATTCGTTGTAGACGGCACCGGTCGTGGTGTTCTGATCGACACGACGGTATGAGCGGCTGATATAGGGGATGAAGGCGGTGACTGAGAATTCATCATTGAAACGGTAGTCGATGATCGCCTGGGTGGTGGAGCTGTGCTCCCACTGGCCGTAGGGGTTGGCCATGCCTTCGCCTTCGTCCTTCGCCGTATTGAACCAGGTCACCTGCTCGTAGATGCCGACCGACCAGCCGGTGTGGACATCGCCGAGTTCGGGTGGGCTATGGCAGCCGCACGAGTCGCAGGCATGGACGGTGCCCGCCGCGAGCATCAGCATGCTCGCAACCACGGCAGGCCGTGCAGGGCGTCGGTGACGGACAGTGAAAGTCATGGGAAGGCTCCTGGTGAAACCCATGGCATATGCCGAGGGTGGGCTGGGGGAATGGTCAACAGTTCAAGCAGGGGACGTTCGACCGGGCGGAACGGGCTGGGATCGCGGAGCGGTCACGGAGCGCAGACCGACGCAGGGTCGACCGTGAATCGCTGATCGCTGGCACGCGCGGCGCATCCGGAACGGATGGGATGGGCCGACGAGCAACCTCAATGCGAGGTGCAGCCGATCCGTCGTTCAGCGGGTCTCAGGGTGCGACCGTCGGGGGTGGCACGCATATGCCGGTTGCCCGCGACAATCAGGAGCCGAGACGCTGCGCCGCGATGCGTTCAGGCTCGCGGCGGCGGGGTCGGCGGCTCGATCGCGAGGCTATCTGCCAGATGGCGCGACAGCGGCCAGATCTGGGCCTGGTGCGCCTCACCTGCGATCGGCGCCACCCAGTGCTCGTCGATGATCCATTTCATCGCTGGCGAGAGGTGTTGCTGCTGGGGGGCCTTGCCTGGGGATTGGTGCGTCCAGGCCATCGCCTCATGGGCCGCGAGCACCTTTGCGATCTTGCACAGCGCACAGGGTCGGACCCCCTGCAAGGTGCTGGCGATGGCCTCGCCGATCGACTCGGTCTGGACGCGATCGACGATCATGCTCATCCAGGCGACGACCTGCATGCCGGCCGAATTGCCGATCGCCAGGATGGCGACCAGCGCGAGGATGGCGCAGCGGCGGATGAGGGGGGCGCTCACGCCGGCAGGCTAGCAACCTGCGCAGTGAAGCAATCCCGGACATCGACCGCAGTGCTGCGCGGCTCATCAGCATCCTGGCCCAGGACTAGGCACCAGGCCCTGGTGGCGCCTCCCGCAGCACCCCACCCGTGGCAATGTGCCAATGCATGATCCCCACCGCATGCATCGATCAGACCGCCTGCGGCAGTGACATGCCTGCTTCCCGGACATCATTCATCCGCATCACGGGACAGCCTTCTGCCAATGCAGTGACACACTGCGAACCATCATTCTGGCGAGCAGTGAGACACCCTCCCGTTTGGCGACCTCATTCCACCCCTGGGAGATTCCATGCCACGCACCTCGACCATTCGCCGCGTCCTTGTCATCACGCTCGCCCCCGCCACCGTCGCAATCCTGATGGCCCCTGCACTGCTCTTCGCCGATGCCGCCAATGACCAGGTGTTCCTCGCCAAGGTCTGGCCGATCATCGACAAGAACTGCACCGGCTGCCATGGGGCCGACAAGCAGAAGGGCAAGCTCCGCCTCGATAGCCGGGACGGCTGGATCAAGGGCGGCGAAGATGGCCCGATCGTGGTCGAGGGTGCACCCGAGAAGAGCGACGTGATCCTGGCCATCAAGTACATGGCCAAGGATGACGATCATAACATGCCGCCCAAGAAGAAGACCCGCCTGACTGCCGACCAGGTCGACATGCTCAGCCAATGGATCAAGGCCGGCCTGCCCTGGCCCGACAAGAAGTAGCTCGCCGTCCGATGACGGTCGATGCGTGCGAGGATGCCCCGGCCTGGTCTGCATGCCGGGGAACTGGCGCATCTGCGGCGCTCTGCGTCGTCACCTCATCCTCATGGTCCCCTGGCACCCGGCGCCGCCGGCGCGCCTGACCCCAGGCCCATGGCATCCGGCGCCATCACCAAGGCATCCGCAGGGATGGTGCCGGCGTGGTCGAAGTGCAGGATCAGCGCCAGGTGATCCCCCAGGTGCAGGGGGTGCTTGAGCCCCAGCAGCATGATATGGAGCCCACCGGGCTTGAACTCCACCGCTCCATGCGCCGGGATGGCGACTGACGCCACCGGGTCCATGTGCATGATCCCCTGATCGTCCATGGTATGCGAGTGCAGTTCCACGGTGTCGGCGCACGCCGCCGCCACCGACCGCAGCGCATCGTCGTGCGACCCGCTGTTGGAGATCACCAGGAAGACGGCCCCGGCCTGCGCCGATGGCGCCGTCGCACGGGACCAGGCCCGCGACACCGTCAGGTTCGATGCCTGATCCTGGGGCGTTGCCACCCCCATGGTCAGGCTGAGCGCGAGCGCGAGGCAGATGGTTGAACTCGACATGGACGCGTCTCCTGGGTGGATCCGATCGGGATGGTGCGGCAGTCCCAGCCTGTGGCCTTGGTGGCCTCCACAGGCGGGGCAAATCGATGCTGGGTTGCCGATTGCCGCCAGGATCAGCATGTCGCCCACCGGAAAGAGCCCGGCATGGATGCGTCAAGCCATCAGCACCCTGCCGGTCGCCTCCGCGATGCGCTGACCGCCGACGCCCTAGGCCCGGAGCGCAAGCGGGTGAACTCAGCGAACGTCAGCCGACGACACGTCGCATCGAACTGGGTGAGCGCAGACCGGATGCGATCCTGCCCGAGCACCTGGTGCGCTGGATGCGCACGCCAAGCAGACTGTCCGTTCCTCCGGGCGCTCCGGCCTAGCCCGCCTTGGGCGGCGGCAGTTCCGGCTGAAGGCACCACTGATGGATCGCTGCCGCTATCGTGGTGCTGGCTGCGACGCAGCATGAGCAGTCACCTGGCGACCAGGGCGGGTCGACGAGTGCCTCCACCTTGGTGATCGCCTTGCCGCCCGCGAGCGGCGCCGGGAGCGCCGAACCATCGTTCTGCTGTGCCGCCGCCAGGACATGGACGACCCGGCAGAGCGCGCACGGCCTCGCCCCGCTGAAGGTCGATTGCATCGCCTGGATCAGGCCCTGTTCGCCGCTGCGAACGATCAGCATGCTGGTCAACGCGGTGATCTGCAGCAGCGCCAGATGGCCGCCTGTGAGCACCAGGCTCAGCATGGCAATGGTGACGATGCGTGACAGGCGGGACATGGTGGGACTGTCCCTATCCACAGGAAGAGGAGCAACCAGCAAGCCGCATCCAGCGCAGGCGCATGCAGATTCTGCATCACCCGGTCCAAGGTCAGGCTCGGGCAGCTGGTCGCCTCCGCTCGTCGCGGCTGGGCGGCCAGCGCCGTCACACCAGCGGCACCAGCCAGGAGCCCAGCATGGTCACCGCCAGGCCGACCACCCCCATCAGGCTCATCATCGCGCTCGCGGTGCGCAGCGTCTGCACCTCGGAGAAGCCGCTCATGCGGCTGATGATCCAGAAACCGCTGTCATTCATCCACGGGATGGGCTTGGAACCGCAGCCGATCGCCAGGGCGACATAGAGGGGATGGTAGCCCAGATCGCCGGCCGCGACGATGGGAGCGACGATGCCCACCGCGGTGATCATCGCCACCGTCGCAGAGCCCTGGGCGATGCGGATGGTCGAGGTGATGAGGAAGGACAGCGGCAGCAGGGCGACCTTCGCCGCCGGCATCAGGTCGGTCAGCGTCGTGGCGATGCCGGTCTGCTTCAGCGCCGCGCCGAACGCGCCGCCGGCGGCGATGATGAGGATGATCACCCCCGCGCTGGACAGGGCGTCCTGGGTGGTGCGGCTGAGGTCCCTCAGCGTGCCGCGGCGGGCCCACCACAGCATCGCCAGCGCCAGGGCGGCCGACACCACCAGGGCGACATTCTTGTCGCCCCAGAAGCGCAGATAGGCGGTCCAGGCGGGCGGTACCGAGCCCGCCGGATAGAGATCGAGCAGGGAGGAGCCCGAGATCAGGATCACCGGCAGCAGGATCGGCAGGATCGCCACGGCGAGCGGCGGCCAGCTGGACTGATCGGTCTCCAGGCGATGGGTGCTGCCCGCCTCCTCCTCAGGCAGGGGCGCATCCCAGCGTCGGTCCGCCCATACCGCGTAGAGGTAGCCGGCGGTCGCCGCGATCGACCCGACGATGATCCCGCCGACCATCATCAGACCCATGTTCACTCCCAGCTCGCTGATCACCATCAACGGACCGGGCGTGGGCGGCACCAGGGCGTGGGCCATGGTCGCGCCCGCGACCACGCACAGCACATACAGCACCCAATGCCGGCCGGTCTGCCGGCGCAGCGTCTTGGCCAGCGGCAGCATCAGATAGAAGACGGTATCGAAGAACATCGGGATGCAGAGGACGAAGCCGCTCGCCACGAAGGCCTGGGGGGCATAGGCGTCGCCGAGCAGGCGCCGGATGGACCACACGATGCGGTCGGCGGCGCCGCTGCGCATCATGCATTCGCCGATGATCGCCGCCAAGGCGATGACGATGCCGATGCCGCCGACGATGTCCCCGAAGCCGGTGGCGACGCGCCTGCCCACGCTCAGGGCCGCCTCGCTGCGCGCCTGATCCACCAGCGTCGCATGCGCCAGGCTCGCACGGCTGTGTTCGACACCTGCCGGCACGCCGCCGGCGAGGCGCACGTGATGCACGCCGGCAGACGTCCTGGGCCCTGCGATGATGACCTCGACGGCATCGTGGCTCAGCACGCCATCGACGACCAGGTAGGTGGTGCCCGCGATCAGCGCCCGGCCCTTGCCCGGGCGGACGTCCAGCCCGCCAGCGGCCGAGACGGCGACGATCGGCACCGAGGCGCTGGCGATGGCGCTGGCGAACAGCTGCTGCCTGCCCGTCAGCCCCGCCACCACCACCGCGCCCAGCAGCAGAGCGAGGAAGGCATGCAGGCGCAGCAGCAGGATGCCGCCGATGACGATCAGCATGCCGATCGCGAGAATCAGCAGCGGATTCATCGTCGCCTTCCGCTGTGGGCCGCGCGGCCGGACGGGCGCTGCCCGGCGCTGGCCCGCATGCCGAGCATCGCTGCCCAGTGGCCGTCGCCGCCCCCACCTGGACGGAGAGGCGCGCACTCCCCAGGGCAGCGATGGTAGCGGGACAGGCGCTCTGTGATCAAGGCAGTCCAGGTATCCCCATGGCATGAGTGAAGTCAAACCCAGTCCACGCCGCGAGCGGGCCCCAGGCTGCGCCCCGCCTGCGGTGTCCCAGCCCGCCCGCCGTGTGAGGCGGCCGCCGCGCCTCCAGTGCTGCATTGCGGCGATCGATCCTGGCGCTACAGCAGGAGGACCTCGCCAGCGGGACCGCTCATATGCCCACGCCCAGACCTCGCACCCGTCTCGAAGCGCACCAGCTGCGCAGCTGGAAGTGGTTCGGCCCCGATGACCTGCGCAGCTTCGGCCACCGTTCGCGCATCAAGCAGATGGGCTTCAGCCGCGATGACTACGAGGGCAAGCCCGTCATCGCCATCCTCAATACCTGGTCGGACCTCAACACCTGCCACACCCACTTCCGCAGCCGCGCCGAGCAGGTGAAGCGCGGCGTATGGCAGGCCGGCGGCTTCCCGGTCGAGCTCCCGGTGATGTCGCTCTCGGAATCGTACATGAAGCCGAGCAGCATGTTCTACCGCAACCTCACCGCCATGGAGGTGGAGGAGACCCTGCGCTGCCATCCGATCGATGGCGCGGTGCTGATGGGCGGCTGCGACAAGACCGTGCCGGCCCTGATCATGGGCGCCGCCTCCGCCAACCTGCCGGCGATCTTCCTGCCCGCCGGGCCGATGCTGAAGGGCAACTTCGCCGGCAAGACCCTCGGCAGCGGCACCGATGCCTGGAAGTACTGGGCCGAGCGCTGCGCCGGCAACCTGTGCGACGACGACTGGCAGGCGATCGAGGACGGCATCGCCCGTTCGCCCGGCACCTGCATGACCATGGGCACCGCTTCGACCATGGCCGCCATCGCCGAGACCCTGGGCCTGACCCTCAGCGGCGCGAGCTCGATACCGGCAGTGCACTCGGCGCATGAGCGCCTGGCGACCAGCACCGGCAAGCGCGCGGTCGAGCTGGTGTGGGAGGACCTGCGCCCGTCCGATCTGCTGACCGCCGATGCCTTCGACAACGCCATCACCATCGACATGGCGCTCAGCGGCTCGACCAATGCGATCATCCATCTCATCGCCATGGCCGGCCGCGCCGGGGTGACGCTCGATCTCGACCTCTTCGACGCCATCAGCCGGCGCACCCCCGTGCTGGCCAACCTGCGCCCGGCGGGGAAGTACCTGATGGAGGATTTCCATGATGCCGGGGGCTTGCCCGCCATGCTGTGGCGCATCCGCGACCTGCTCAAGCTGGACTGCCTGACCGTAAGCGGCAGCACCCTGGGCGAGGACATCAAGGATGCCCCGGTCCATAACGAGGAGGTCATCCTCGCGCGCGACAAGCCGCTGTCGACATCGGGCGGCACCTACATCCTGCGCGGCAACCTCGCCCCCCATGGCGCGGTGATCAAGCCGACCGCGGCCGAGCCGCGCCTGGCCAAGCACATCGGCAAGGCGGTGGTGTTCCGCGACTACCCGCACATGAAGCAGCGGCTCGCCGATCCCGACCTCGAGGTCACCGCCGATTCCGTGCTGGTGCTGCAGAACGCCGGGCCGGTCGGCGCACCGGGCATGCCCGAGTGGGGCATGCTGCCGATCCCGACCAAGCTGCTCAAGCAGGGCATCCGCGACATGGTGCGCATCACCGATGCGCGCATGAGCGGCACCAGCTACGGCTCATGCGTGCTGCATGTCAGCCCGGAGTCGGCCAAGGGCGGCCCGCTGGCGCTGGTGCAGGATGGCGACCTGATCGAGCTGGATGTCGCGGCGCGCCTGCTCCAGCTGCGCGTCTCCGACGAGGAGCTCGCCCGGCGCCGCGCCGCGCTGACGCCGCACGCGCCCAGGTACGAGCGCGGCTACGGCCAGCTGCTCGAGGAGCACATCACCCAGGCCCACCAGGGCTGCGACTTCGATTTCCTGCACTTCAAGCCCACACCGACACCCGACCCCGAGATCCACTGAACGCCGGCGCGCGCTGGGAGGTCGCCTGCTTCGCGCTCACGGTCCGAGGTGGAAGACCGCATAATAGCCGTCCTGGCCACCCCCCAGCCGAGCCTGCACCGGATGGTAGAGCTTGACCGGATCCTTCGACGCCCCGCCGTCCTCATCGCGCACCGAACCGCCGATGACGGCGCAGCTCCCGCGGCAGTCCACCGCGGTCATGCGGGTATGGGCGAAGTAGCCGCATTCGCGCAGGGTGAAGGCGGCATCGAAGATGGCGAGGAAGCCGCCACCGCGGTAGCTCCCCTCGACGAAAGGATACCAAGGATTCTTCAGCGGGCAGCCCGAGGCGCTGTTGCCGACCACCAGGACCGACTGCTGCGGTCCACCGCAGGCACCATCCATCGACAGGCCATTGGCATGCGCCGGGCTCAGCCACGCGCTCATCCAGGTGCCCTTCTCGATCGTGCCGCTTCGTGCATCGACGCGCAGGATCACGCTGGTCTTGCTCGCGCCATGGAAGCCGTACCCCGGACCGGGCTGATGCACCCCGGCGAACACCGCATGGTCGAGCTCCTTGCCGGGGTCGGAGGGATCGCGGGTGCAGACGGTATTCCCCCCATCGGCATAGAGGACCAGCAGGAGCTTGCCATCCGCGGTCGCCCCGGCCGCATGGCCGGAGGTATCGGCCATCAGGCCGTTGCCGCCGAATTGCGCCCCGCATTCGCGCGTCGGGTCCGGATTCCACGCCGACCATACCTGCCGACCCGAGCGATCGAAGGCGTAGGCATAGGGGTCCCTGTACGGTTCATGCCCTGTCTTGGTCATGCCGAAACCCACCACTGCGGCAACCCCGGTCTGGAGCGACAGCGCCAGGGCGCCGGGGTGATCGTCGCCATGGCACGACCAGGTCGCCGTCCACAGCTGCGTGCCATCCGCCGCCCGATAGCGGATCAGGCTGGTGCCGGCGAGTGCCATCACATCGCCCGTGCCGTCGACGGCGAAATCGCGCAGCTGGTCGACGGGGAGCATCCAGGCGACCGAGCGCAGGTCGTCGGCAAGCCGTGCGATGTACGACCCCGCCACGCCCACCTGGCCGGTCGGGGTGGCGGGGACGGCGCCAGCACCACGCGTGCCGCTGATGTAGACCCTGCCCTGCTCATCCAGGTGCATGCGCTCGATGGTCGCCATGCCATAGCCGAAATGGCTCTCGCTGAGCGCCATCCTGCCGTCGCTGCTGGTGCGCACGATGAAGCCGTGCGCGCCGGCATGCCGCTGGCCCTTGGCCGTAGGTGCGCTTGCCGGCACTGCTGGCGGCACCCCAGCTGGTCCGAGCAGCACCCCCGCGACCCCCGGTAGGGCGAGATCGTCGGTATTGCCGGCCAGGATGATGGTGTAGTCAGGGGCGATGCCCACCGCCATCACCTCGTCGTCGCCGCCACCCCCGAGGGGCGAGGCGCTCACCAGGTGCGCCGGATCCCCCGGTCCGCTGTCGCCCGGTGCGGGCGGTTCCTGCACCGTCTCGGCCAGCAGGGCGGTCACCGGGGCGACAAGCACGACCAGCACCACTGGCCAGAGCGGAAACGGACGGAAGGTCGGAGTCCTGGTCATGGCATCTGCCCTGCGCTGCGCTGGCGATCGAGGCTGAAGACGGCGAGATAGCCCTCACCTGGCCCACCCGCAGCGGCCGGCGGACCCGGCCAGATGCGCACCGCGGCATCGGCGTCGGCGCTGCCGCCGACCACCAGCAGCGGTCCGGACAGCGCGGCGCAGGTCCAGTGCGCATGCGCCACGCTGCCGCATTGCAGCAGCCGCATGCCGGCATCGAACACCGCGACCGCTCCGTGCTGCCCACTGCCGCCCGGCGGCGCCACCCAGGCACCGCGCTGCGGGCAGCCCGCACCGCTCTGCCCGACGGCGACGATCAGATCCCCATCGGCGCACAGGTCGGCGACCGACCAGGCGCTGGCCTGGGCCGGGGCGGCCCAGCCGCTCAACCAGGTCTGCCGGGCGATGGTCCCCTGGCGGGCATCGATCCGCGTCAGTGCGGTGACCGGGGTCGCTCCCTGGAAGCCGAAACCGGGCGCGTCCTGGTATGCACCGTCGTGGATGGCTGGCGCCTGCGGCTGGGTGGGATCATGGGCATCATGCGCCAGCACGGTATTGCCACCGGTGCTGATCTGGGCCAGGAGGAACGACCCCGCATGCGCGACCAGACGAAGCGCCCAGCCGTCGGCATTGAGATGGCATCCCCTCGGCCCGCTGCCCAGCTGGCCCGGATCGGCATCCCACAGCGTCCAAGCGGGCACGCCGCTGGCCGAGAAGGAGCGGGCATAGGGCTGCTTGAACACCTCCTCGCCCGTATTCGCATCGCTATATCCGGCGATGGCGATCACGCCGCTGTCGCGGTCAATGCCGAGGGTCTGCGCATGATCCTGCCCATGGCTCGGCCAGTGCGCCGACCAGCGCATGATCCCGCTGGCGGTGTCGTAGCGTGCCAGCTCCCCCGCACGCAGCACCACCAGGTCGCCATCCGCCGCCAGCGCGGCATCGACGATGCCCGTCTGGTAGAAGATCCAGCGCACCTGCGTGGCATCGGCGCCGAACTTGGCGACGAAGCCCCCCTGGCCGGGGCCGCCGCCGAGATCCGCGCCGTGCGGATTCTCGCCCAAGATCAGCAGATCGCCGTGCGCATCGGTTCGCAAAGCGCTGATGGTGGCGCTGCCCGCGGGCCAGCGGTCGAGGCTGCGGGCCGAACGCCCATCCGGCGCGCAGCGCAGGATGAAGCCGCTGCGCACCCCAGACTGGACGGGTGCGTTGCCGCCCTGGCCGCAGGCATTGCCGACCACCACCAGCGACCAGTCCGGGGCGATGGCGACCCCGGCGATGTCGCAGCCGGACAGCCCCGGCAGCCGGATGAGCGTCAGCTGGCGCGCCGGACCCTGGCCGCCGAGACTGTCGGCAGGCAGGGTTGGCACGCGGGCGGCGCCCATCGCCGGTCCGTCGGGGCTGACGAAGCGCCAGGCCGACGGCACACCTGCCGACGGTGCGAAGGCATGGTTGCGCAGCAGCCAGCCCCCGGCCAGGCCGCCGGCGAGCAGGGCGAGCGCGGCAGCAGAGCCCAGCAGCGTGGGCAGGGTCGGTGCCAGGCTGGCGGTCGCACCGGCGGCCCCCTTGGCAGCGACCGCGCCAGCACCCAGGCCGGCCTGACCGGCGAGGGTCAGCTTGCCGAGCCCCAGCGCGAGGCTCGCCGGGGCTGCGGAGCACAGCGAGCCGTGCATCAGGCTGCCCAGCACCACCGTCGCGACCACGCCCTTGGCGATCAGCAGCGTCCGCAGCTGGGCCACTCCGGCGGCCAGGCGCCTGCTGACCGTCGGCTGCGAGATGCCGAGCTCCTGAGAAAGCTCGAGTTGGCTGCGCGATTCGAGGTAGTGCCCGACCAGCACCTGGCGAGACTCGTCCGGCAGCTCCTGCAACGCCTCGTCGAACAGCGGGCTGATGCTGGCCCAGCTCGGTGCGTCGTCCTCGACCAGCGCCTTCGCCTGGGTCCGCCGCGATTGTCCCACCTCGCGCCGCACCAGGTCGACGGCGGTATGATGGGCGACCCGATGCAACCAGCCGGAGAGCGATTGGGTGACCGAGCCGGGATGGCGCAGCAGGCGCAGGAAGGTCTCCTGGGCAGCGTCCTCCGCCAGGCCGCGGTCGTGGAGCACTCGGCGGCAGACGCCGTAGACCATGCCGGAATGGCGACGCACCAGCTCGGCGAAGGAGTCGCCATCGCGGTCCTGGGCGAAACGTGCCAGCAGCATCTGATCGGTGGGCGCCATGCTTCCTCCGCCTTGTCCCTGATCTGTCGTCACCGTGCGGCAGTCTATGCGCAGATTATCTGACCGTCCGCAGCCAGCCACACCCCCGCACGGCTGCGGAACGACGATGCCGTAATTGCAGGCGCCGTCCCATGATCTGGAATGCTAATTCAACATTCTGCCATGTCATCACTTAGGACGTTGAGGCCACCTCGACCTGCGCTGCCTTGACCGCTCCAGGCGCGCGGGAAGGCATCAGAAGCGCCAGATGAACGGCAAGGCCAGGAGCACCACCCCGACCAGGATGCTCAGCCACAGGCTGTCGACGAAATAGGGGTAGATGCACAACGCCGCCCCGGCGATCATCGGCATGAACTGCTGCTGCTTCTTGCCATAGACGAAATAGGCGACGCCGAAGAGGCCGGTGAACAGCCCGACGAAGAGGTAGGTCATGGTATCCATGCGGCACCTGCCTCGATGCTAGCCGGATGCCAGAGCGTACCGAGCGCAGACATTCTCCGGGTCGGTGCCCTGCATCACTTGCAGGACGGGTGCAGCCACCCGTCCGCAACCAGGATCAGGCGGCGCTGCCTCCTCGTGCAGCGAGTGCCTGGGAACCGCCGTCCCTGCGGCACCGCCGTGCTCCTACCAGCCGAAGAAGCGGTACGGGTCGTCCATCTCCTCGGGGACATCGAGGTACAGCCCGCTGAGGTAGCGCTTCGGCTCGCCCGCGGCGGCAAGCGGGGCATGGATGCGCGCCAAGAGGGGCGTATCCGCCCCCACCCCGAGATTGCCGAGCAGGCGGGCGAGCAGGACCGCCGAGCGGCGGAAGGTGCGCTTGCGGTCGTACTGCACCTGGTAGTCGAAGGCCCAGGGCTCGAGCTGGCAGAGGACCACGCCTGCCTCCGGCATGGTCGCCAGCACGCCATCGCCGACGATCTGGGCACCTGAGGTCACCAGCGGGAACTCGCGCGGATCCCGGTTGTGGACATCGGCCGGACCGATGCCGGCGAGAGCCGAGCCCGCCGGAGCCGGTGCGAAGAAGGAGGCGATGTGCTCGGCGTTGGCGATGGTGACGGCGGACGGCAGGAAGGTGTTGGCCTCGGCCTGGCCGAGGCCGATGCCGAGCAGATGCCCACCCCCCGCCAGCCAGGCCTTGAGCGCGGGCGCATCGTGGGCGAGCACCTCGCCGGCGCCGGTGCCGGCCACCAGCACCTGGTTTGCCGCCAGAGCCCCGGCGCGATACGTGGACACCGGCAGGCCCATCGACTCGAGATGATGCGCTCCGGCGGGATTGCCGGCATAGACCACCTGCCGGCGCACCCCGGCCTTCCACGACGAGGCGTAGGCGATGATGTTGCGCACCAGCTGGAGCGCCGCCGGATCATCCTCGCTGCGGCCGGTGACATCGAGCTGGCAGAACAGCACCATCCCGCTGCCAGCGCGGTACTCCAGCAAGGGGCTGTACTGCAGGCTGAAGCCGCCGTCGAGCACGGCGGTGAAATCGCCGCAGGCCGGCTTCTCGATCAGCACCGAGGCGAGGTTGCCGCGGCAGCCGCAGCGCCACAGCCTGGTCACCTCCATGCCGCACCAGCTCACCGTCGGCGCACCGTTGAAGCGCGGGCTGAGGACATAGGGCATGCGCGGCGGCAGGATGGTGGCCTCACCGCACCAGTCATGCAGGTGCTCACTGCCCAGACCCGCGAGCAGCGGATGCCCGGGGATGCGGGCGAAGACCTGCCTGAGGCCGTACTCGGCGATGCGGAATCCCAGCCGTTCCTCGAGCGCCTCGGGGCCCTGCTCGAAGACCACCACCTTGAGTCCGTCGTGCACATGCATGACGTCCGGCGCCGCGCCATCGCGGGTGAGCGCCGCCTTGCCCACGATCAGCAGGTCGAAGCCGGCGGCATCGCTGTCCGCCATGACCGCCGTCCCATGCACGCCCAGGCGGCCCAGGAGCGCGGTGGTCTCGCCCCTGGGATCGAAGATGGCGATGCGCGGCTGGGGGGCGGCCGGCGGCCGGGCGGCCGGCGGAGCGAGGACGTTGATGGTGAAGGCATCGTGCTGGGGTGCACCGGGGGTGAAGGCCACCTCCGCGTCCAGCTCATAGGCCCCCGGCGGCAGATCCGCAGGCAGCTGGAAGCGCAGCGGCAGGCGGCTCTGCTCGCCGGTCGCCAGGCTGATGGTGGCGGCTCCGGTGGCCGCGTGCGGCAGGTGGAGCGTCCAGCTGGCTGAGCAGGACACCGTCTCGCGCGCATTGTTGATGATGATCAGCTGCTTCTCCAGCGTCTGGCCGGGAGCCACGTCATGCTCCTGGCTGGTGAAGTGCGCGGAGGGCCCGGCGATATAGGCGAGCAGCGGCATGTTGCAGCGCACCAGCGCCTCGGCGGCGGGGGTCGGCAGCCAGTCGTCGCGCTTGTAGGCGACGTCCATGCGCGCGAAGGGCTTGTCGATGAAGTCGGGGCTGAAGCCCGGCCGCTGCAGGCCCGCCCAGTCGACTGCCAGCGCGACGCGGCCGGTATCAGCGCCCGGGCGCAGCTTCCAGTAGGATTCGTACTCCCACGGCGAGTTGCCGGAAAGCCCCCAGCCGCGGAAGGCCCGCCAGTTGTCGGTGATGTAGCGGGCGATCACGGTGAAGCGGTCATCGAAGGCCTGCGAGCTGACTTCGAAGGGGTAATCCCAGCGGAACCAGGTGGCCTTGGCGCGGAACTGCTTGGCCTCGTAGCGCAGATCGGCCTTCTCCGCGGCGGAAATGGCAAAGGCGCGGTCGCCGAGGAACTGCGCATCCCATTCGGCGACGCACAGCTCCCAGGGCACGCGCGCATTGCCGAACGAGCGCTGGCCCTTGTACCATCCGCGGTACATCGTCCAGTCCCAGGTGAAGGGCGCGCCGTATTCGCAGGTGAACATCGGCTTGGTGCCGGCGGCGGCCCAATGCCCGAACCAGTCGGAGAGCTCCTGGATGGGCACGAAGTTGGTGTAGAAGTTGACCACATACATGTTGCCCAGGTCACCGGAGGAGTGGTGGTAGACGATGCGGTCCGGATCGAGCTGATGGACGATGGCCTCCGCCCGCACCGCGAGCTTGGCATTGTTGCGCGACCAGTTGTCGCGGTTGTCCTTGGCCCCGTCCATCATCTCCGGGTCGATGTCCTCGTTGTAGCCGGTGGCGTTGTGGCTCATGGAATAGAACACCACCGAGGGATGGCTGGCGGCGACATGCACGTAGTAGGCGGCATGGCGGGCATAGCCGTTGGCCTGGTCGGCATCCGGCGCCTTCCAATCATACTGGCCGAAATGGGGCTGGGAGAGCGACACCAGCATGCCGATATCGTCGGCGGCGGCGAGAATGCCGTCGAAGGCGAGATGGGTGCCGGGCTCGCAGCCGTAGTTGTGGGTATAGACGCAGTTGATGCCGATGCCCTTGAGGCGCAGCATGGTCTCCTTGGCCGCCTCGTAGGTGGCGGTCGCGGCGCTGATCTGGGCATTGTCGAGCGGCAGCGCCGAGAGGTAGATGCGCTTGCCGTTGAGCAGCAGGTCCCGGCCGCTGATGCTCAGCTCGCGGAAGCCGAAGCGCAGCGCCGCCGCTTCATCGAGCAGCGCGCCCGCGGCATCGCTCAAGGTGACGCTGAGCTGGTAGACGTTCCCCGGGGTGATGATGTCCCACAGCTTCTCCGGCTTCCAGGCCTCGCTGAGGCGCAGCCGTCCCTGCTTGAGTTCGGCTGCCGCGAAGGCTGGGCTCATGATGTCCTTGACCACCTGCCCATGATCGGCGATGCGCGCATGCAGGCGGTAGCGGCCCTCCGTCACCAGTCCGGCGAGGTCCGCATCGATGCTGATGGTCCCGGCGCTCACCGAGGTATGCACGGCGAGCGCGGTGATGCGCGCCGCCGCCGGTGCCGAGCACAGCCAGGCATCGCCGCACAGCCCGCGGCGCGCGACCGAGCCCGCGACCTCCTTGACCGACGAGGTGTCGTTGAACGACTGCATCACCGACTTGAGCGGCACGGCGGCCACCCGCATGGCCAGGCGGTGCTCGCCCGCGGCCGGCGCTGGGACAAGCTCGAGCTCGCCGCCGGGAAAACGCAGCGTCCCGACCGGCTGGCCATCGATGAAGACCGCCGCCAAGGAGGCGAGGCCCTCCAGCTGGAGGGCGATGCGCCGCTGGGCCCAGGAGGCCGGGATGGTGATGGTGCGCTGGTACCAGGCCGCCGTCACGGCGGCGAGCTGGGCCTGGGCCCAGGCCGGGTGGCGATAGACGGTCTGCGACTCGTGCTGCATGTAATCGGTGATCCCCGGCCAGCTGCCAGGGACCTTGAAGTAGCCCCAGGAGTCGTCAGGCACCGTGCGCGCTGCAGCGCCATCGCGGTGCGCGGTGCCGACCTCCGGCTGCCACAGCCACAGCCCGTTGAGGCACACCCGTTCGCGCGTCGCGGTGGTCTCATGCACGGCCTTGTCCGCAGCCCAGACCGCCGCCACCGATGCCGGGAGCGCTACGGCCGCTTCGCCGGCATGCAGCTGCACCATCGCCAGCAGCAACGCAGCCGCCACCCGCTGACCCGCCGTCATCGCCATGCCAGCCTCCGTGGGTGCTCTCGGTCGAGCGCGCAGATGGGCCCGCCCGCATCGCGTGCGCATCCCCAGGCGACCATAGCCGAACCCGGGCACGGACCACACCTGAACGGGTCCCTGGCGGTGACGCGGTGCAGACGCTCGTGGTCCATGCCAGTCGACGGAGGCGGCCAGCGCTTGACTGTTAGCAAACGTTTGCTAATATATGGTCATGCCACTCGTCCTCCCACACCCCGATGCATCCCCGCCCGCTGCAGCGACGCCGCCGCTGACCCCATCAGCGTGCCTGCCGGCGGCTAGGCCGCCCCGGCTGCTCAGCCTGCTTCTGGCAGCCCTGGCCTGCGGGTGCCAGCTACCGGCGCGTGCAGCGACCGGCGATGATGACGATCTCGAATTCCGGCATCTCTGGCCGCTGGTGGAGAATGCCCGCCAAGCGGACGGTTCGCGCCAGTTCATGGCGCTGTTCTACCTCTTCCATCGGACCAGCGCGGCGGACGGCACGACCAGATCGTTCAACATCCTGAACTATCTCCAGACCCCCGATCTGACGGCGGTGCTGCCGTTCTACTGGCGCTACGGCCCGGTCGGCCAGAAGCGCACCGTGGTCGCGCCGTTCTACCTCCAGGGACCCGGCTATGCCGGCGTGCCCCTGCTGGCCAGCGGCGGCTGGACGCGCGCCGATGGCGGCCAGTCGCTGTGGATCACGCCCCTCTTCCACCGCTCGACCGACCGCGATGGACGGCTCGAGGATACCCATGCCCTCCTCTATGCCGAGAGCGCCGACCGCTGGATGGTGCTGCCGCTCGCCTACCACTGGGGGCATGACGACCAGCAGCATACCGCCATCCTGCCCGTCTTCTTCTCGGGACCGGGCTGGTGGAGCGTCCCGGTTGCCCTCACCGGACAGTGGCAGCATGACGATGGCGGCCGCAGCACCTGGATCACTCCCTTCGCCCATGTCCACCAGGATGCCGCCGGCGCGATCGACCAGTTCCACCTCCTGACCTACTACCATGACCACGACCACGATGTGCTCGCGCCGCTGGTCTGGTCGTCCGGCCACCTCTGCGAGCACCGCCTCGCCGTGCTGCCCGTGTGGACCAAGGGTCCGCGGTCGTGGACCATCCCCGTGGCGCTGAGCGGATCCTGGCGCACCGCCGAGGGCGGCCGCTCGACCTGGGTGACGCCGCTCATGCATGTGACCAGCGACTGGCAGGGCCGCCTCGCCAGCATGCACGTGCTCAACTATGTGCATGACCGGGATCTCGACCTGGTGTTCCCGCTCGCCTGGCGCTCGGGGCCGAGCGGCGGGCGCACCGGCGCCGTCCTGCCCTTCTATCTCCAGGGGCGCAGCTGGTGGTGCGCCCCCCTGGCGCTCTCGCTCGGCCGCTGGTCGCCGGATGGAGCGGCATCGGTGTGGATCACCCCGCTCGCCCATGCCTCGCACGATGGCTCGGGCCGTACCAGCAGCTGGCACCTGCTGCTCGCCGGCGGCAGCCATTCCGGGGGCGGGCCCAACATCGATGGCAAGCCGGCAGCGGAATCCGCCTCCTTCACTGTCCTGCCGCTGTTCTACCATTCCTGGCACGCGCAGGGCGGTGCGACCGCCGCCTCCACCCTGTTCATCCCCTTCGTCTTCGCCAACGCGCATGCCCTGGTGATCCCACCGCTGCTGAGCGCGCACTGGTCGCGCGAGGACGGAAGCTCCTCCCTCTGGCTGACGCCGCTGTACCATCGCAGCACCCGCGGCGATGGCTCGGTGGCGAGCATGCACGCGGCGACCGACTTCAGCGGCAGCGTGATCCATGAGCCGGATGCCGCGAACCGGCCGGCGAGCAGCCGCTACCATATCGAGTTCCCGTTCTATTACCGCTGGGACGAGACCGCCCATGGCAGCACCAGCACCTACACCGGCGTGCTGCCGTTGTGGCTGGATGCGCCCAGCGCGACCATCATGCCGCCGATCCTGAGCATGCGCCTGCGCAACGCCGAAGGCGGCGCGAGCACCTGGGTCACCCCGCTCTTCCATCTCACCAGCGAACATGCCGGCGCCATCACCGATATGCACCTGGGACCCTACTACCAGTCGCCCGAGCTCACCATGCTCCTGCCCCTGGCCTATCGCTGGGGGAAGCCCGAAGCCCGCCATCTGGCGATCGTACCGCTGTTCGTCCAGGGACCCGATTCCTTCCTCGCGCCGCTGGCGCTCACCAGCTGGCGGCGGGCAGCGGACGGCGCGGAGTCGCTGTGGATCACTCCGCTGGTCCATCTCACCAGCTCTCAGGCGGGCAGCAGCGTGGCGGTCACGCCCTTCTTCTACAAGTCCGGTGCAACCTGGTCGGTGCCGCTCGCGCTGACGGCGCACTGGCCGCACGCCGATGGCGGCTCCAGCACCTGGGTGACGCCGCTGGCCCACATCGATCGCAGGGCGGACGGAACGGTCGACGATCTGCACCTGCTCAGCTACGTGCATACCCGCAGCAGCGACACCGTACTGCCGCTCTTCTGGCTGGGCGGCGAGGAGGGCCACCGGCATCTCGGCCTGCTGCCCTTCTACCTCGGGGGGCCCGGCTACCGGGTGGTCCCGCTTGCGGGCAGCTGGTGGACGCGGCGGCCCGACGGCGGCGGGAGCCTGTGGATCACCCCCCTGGCGCATCGCGGCACCGATGCCTCCGGACGGCCCACCGACTGGCACGTGCTCAACGTCGTGCACCACGGCGACCTCGATGCGGTGATCCCCCTGATGTGGGCCAGCGGCGATGCGGACCATCGCCGCCATGCCGTGCTGCCCGCCTGGTTCAGCGGTCCGGGCTACTGGCTCTGCCCGCCGCTGCTGAGCGGCGCGAGCGACCATGCCGATGGCAGCACGTCGCTGTGGATCACCCCGCTGATGCACCGCGACCGTGACCAGGACGGACACTGGACCAGCTGGCATGCCCTGACCGCCTGGCATCACGGCGATACCACCGGCATCCTGCCCCTGGCATGGTGGAGCGGACCCGCGGGTGCACGCCGCATCGTCGTCCTGCCCTGCTTCTCCCAGGGCCCCGGCTACCGGGTGCTGGCGCCCCTCTGGTACCGCGTCGAGCGCCCGCAGGGCGCCTACCACGGCCTCATCCCCTTCTATGCCGCCGGGCCCGATTCGTGGATCGCCCCCCTGGCGCTGGCTGGCCAGTGGCGCTCGGGTCCGCAGCGGACCACGACCGTGATCACCCCGCTGTACCACCGCACCACCGAGCAGAGCGAGATCGGCGCTGCGAGCACCGTGCGTTCGATGCACCTGCTGAACTACATCGAGACCCCCGACGGCAGCACCGCCTTCCCGCTCTACTGGCAGTGGCGCACCGCCGATGGGGGCAACAGCCACCTGGTCCTGCCGCTGTGCTATGAGCACTGCGACGCGACCGACGCTGGCGACCTCTGCCTGCTGCCGGCGCTCGTCGATTACCATCATGCGCACCAGCTCGACACCTCGCTAGGCCGCCAGCTCATCCCCTTCCTGGTGCAGCGCGCCGATGACGGGCACGAGCTCAACATCCTGTGGCGGGCATTCCACTGGCGCTCCCAGGGCGGCACCACCGAGGTCGGCGTCAGCCCGCTGTGGTGGACGGAATCGCGTGCCGGCGTACCGGTCACCTTCCAGATCCTCGGCGGCCTGATCGCCCGCACCTGCAATCCGGAGGCCAAGACCAGCCGCGTCACCGCCCTGTTGGGGTTGATCCCCATCACCAAGCGCTCGAGCTACGCCGCTGAGGGCAACGCCAGCGATGCTGCGACCGGAACCCTCCACTGATCATCGCCCGCCTGACGAGGACCACCATGAAGACCCTCCCCCTCCTGATCCTTCCCCTGCTGCTGTGCTCCTGCCTGGGACGCGCGGAGACCGCCGCCGATCCGCGGCCGGACTGGCGCGCCAGGATCGCCGAGAGCCGTGCCGCCCTGGTGGCCAAGGACCCCGCGCATGCGCTCACCGCGGTGCGCGCCGCGCTCGCGCTGTCGCTCGCCTTCCCCAGCGGCGATGCCGATCACGCCGCCACCCTCGCCCTGCTGGCCGAGATCCTCTCCCTGGCCGACGATCCGGCCGCCGCCGAGGCCGCCTACCGCAAGGCCCTGGAGGCATTCGCTGCCGGGCCGGCGGCAGACAGCCTGCCGGCAGCCGATTGCCGCACCGGCCTGGTCCGCCAACTGGTCGCCTGCGGGCGCCTGGCCGAGGCCGAAACGCAGGAGCGCGAGGCCCTCGCCATCCGCAGCAAGCGCCTGGGCGCGGACGCCGATGCCTGCGGCATCAGCGATGCGATGCTCGCCGACCTGCTGCGCATCGAGGGCCATGAGCGGGATGCCGAGGCGCTCTACCAGCGCGCGCTGGCGATCTGGGCCGCCCATGGGAGCGATCGCGATGGCAATGCGGCAGCGGCGCACCAGGGCCTGGCCGAGCTCGCCCTCGGGCGCGGCGATGCCGCGACCGCGCGCACCCACCTCGAGCGCAGCCTGGAGATCCTCGAACAGTGCAACGGCGTCAGCAGTCCGTCGCTGGTCATGGTGCTGATCGATCGCGCCGATGCCTGCCTGCGCAGCGGCGAGCAGGCGCGTGCGGAAGGCGACCTGAAGCGCGCGCTGACCATCATCGATGGCAGCAACCTCGCCCACGCGCCGGTGGCCGCCGACGCCCTCGAGCCGTTGGCCGGCATCCATGCCCAGGATGGACGCACCAGCGATGCCACCGCCGAGCTCGCACGCGCCATCGCCATCCGCCGCCAGGATGCCGGCGGGGACCCCCGACGTCTGGGCCGCTGCCTGATCGCCTACGCGGAGCTGAAGCGCAGCGCCGGAGCCGCCGAGGACGCGCTGACCGCCTACCAGGCCGCGCTGGCGCATTGGCAGGCGCATGGCGCGGACGATCCCGCCACCCTGGCGGCAGTGCTCAACGGGCTCGCCGCCAGCCTGGCGCGGCTCCAGCGCTACACCGAGGCCGAGCCGCTGCTGGCGCACGCCCTCGCCCTGCTGGAGCACAGCGAAGGACCGACGCATGAGGCTCTCGCGGTCATCCTCGCCAACCAGTCGCAGCTCTATGCCTGCGAGGAGAAATGGCCGCAGGCCATCGCCTCCGGAGTGCGCTTGCTCGGCATCTTGGAGAGCCACGGCGGCACCGACTGCCGCGACTACGTCACCGCGCTCAACGCGGTGATCGCGGCCTGCGCCGCCGGCGCCGATTACGAGCAGGCCATCGCGCTCAACCGCCGCGCCATCGCCATCGTCGAACGCACCCTGGGCGCTGCCGATCCCAACCTCGCCACCACCCTGCAGAACTGCGCCGTGCTGCTCAAGCAGGCGGGCAGGCCGCAGGAGGCGGTGGCGATGGAAAGCCGCGCGGCGGTCATCCTGGCGTCTACGCACTGAACGCCCGCGCCCGCGCGTCGAGCGCTAGCTCGCGCGCTCGACTTGTGGTGGCAGTCGGCGCCGGATCAGCGCCGCCAGCAGGCCGTAGGCGGCGGTGCGCGGATCGCCGCGGCGGGACAGCATGCAGATGGTACGCTCTGCCCCGCCGCCGGCGAAGGGGCGCAGCGCCAGGCGGCGGTCGGCATCGTCCGGGCAGGCCAGCGCCGGCAGGACGGTGACGCCGGTGCCGCCGGCGACCATCTGCCTCAGGGTCTCGAGGCTGGTGGCACGGTAGTCGGCGCCGTGCCCGGCATCGGCGAGGCGGTTGCACAGCGCCAGCGCCTGATCGCGCAGGCAGTGGCCCTCGGCGAGCAGCAGCAGCCGCTCCTGGCCGAGCTGATCGCCGGTGATGCTCGCCTGCGCGCCGAGACGGTGGCCGCGCGGCAGCGCGATCAGGAACGGCTCGCGGTAGAGCGCGTCGATGGCATGGCGCTGTCCGAGTCCCGGGACCAGCGCCAGGATCGCGACATCGATGCGCCCCGCATCGATGGCCTTGAGCAGCTCGGCGGTGGTGTCCTCGCGCAGCGGCAGCTCGAGTTCGGGATGGGCGCGCTCGATGGCGGGGATGATGAACGGCAGCGCATAGGGCGCGACGGTGGGGATCAGCCCCAGGCGCACCGGTCCGTAGAAGGGCGGCTTGGCCTCGCCGGCCGCATTCTCGACCGCCTCCAGGGCGATGAGCGCGGCGCGCGCCGCGGCGATGATGCGTTCACCGGCGGGGGTCACGCGCACGCCGTGCTGGTTGCGCTCGAAGACGCGCACCCGCACGCGCTTCTCCCACGTCGCGATGAGCGCCGACAGGGTCGGCTGCGAGACCCGGCAGGCGGATGCGGCGCGGGCGAAATGCAGGTGCGTCGCCACCGCGACCAGGTAGCGCAGCACCGGGATGCTGGTCGCCTTGGGATCGTAGACGGGGGGGTCGCTGGCCATGCTCGTTCCGGCTGATGGGCGGTACGCGCCCACGGCCCCAGGATGGCGGCGGTCTGACTGCCGACAACCCCATGCTTGCCCGACCTGGTCGGCCTGCCATGGCGTCCCCGAGCCTGGAATCCGTGCCTGCGCACGCGATGATCGCACGCGGAGCACCCGGTGACCGATCCCTACCGCAACGAGACCCTGCTCAACTGGGCGAGCGATTTCGCCGCCAGCGATCGGCTGGGCCTGTTCCCGACCGCCGTCCAGGAGGTCGCATCCCTGGTGCTCGAGACGCTCATGAGCGCCGCCTGCGCCCTGCGCGATTGCGAGCCGGCTGCGCTGCTGCGAGACGACCTCACGCATGCGCTGATCGGTCCGGTCGCCCGCCTGCCGCTCCCTGCCGAAGCGCGTGCCTTCGTGCCCAGCCTGTGCCGCGCCTATCTCGAGGACCTCCAGACCCGCGGCCGCCTGGCCGGCGGGCAGGACCTGGGCCGCTTCGTCGGCGCCCTCAAGGAGGCCTTCCTGGCCGCCACCCCCGGCCACGTGGCCACCTATACGCGGCCAGGCGAGAAGATCGGACGCAACGAACCCTGTCCGTGCGGCAGCGGCAAGAAATTCAAGAAGTGCTGCGGCCGGGGGTCCTGAACCGCCGCCCAGCTCACATGGTCAAGGTGAGGCCGTCGACCAGCACGCCGGGCAAGAGCATGCCATCGAGGGTGCGGCCCCCATAGGTGCTGGTGGAGAGCAGGTGCTCGCGCTGGCTGGTGATGCCCAGCAGGCGCTCGCCGAAGAGCTCGTAGATGCTGTCATCGAAGCGCATCACCGGCAACGGCGCCTGGATCACCCCGCCCTCGACCCACCAGCAGGCGAAGCGCGTCATGCCGGTGATGCGGCAGGCATTGGCATCGGAGAAGTTGCAGTACCACAGGTTGCTGATCCACAGCCCGGTGCCGAGGTGCTCGAGGATCTCCGCCTGGTCGAGCTCGCCTCCCGCCATCACCAGGCTCTCAGGCGACTCCTCCCCGGCATTGAGCGGCAGGGCGAACTCGCGCGCCGATCGCGGGCCGACCAACAGCCCCGCCAGCCGCCCACCGTCGACCAGCGGCACGCGCTCGGGCAGCGGAAAGCCGGTGGCGGTGAAGCTCGGCGCCAGGCCCTGCGAGCGATCTTCGCTCATGGTCACCGCCTGGTGCAGGCGCGCCTCGAGCGAGCCCAGGCGCAGCAAGGGGGTGGTGCCGGTGCGATGCGCCTTGAGCGAGAAGCCGCCCCAGCACAGCATCCCGACCAGCTCCTGCACCGCCGCCGGGGCGAGGAAGGCGCGGTATCGTCCAGGCAGGATGGCGGCGGGCTGCCGCGCGAGCGCGGTGCATGCGGCGCGCGTCGCCGCCAGTCTCCGGGTAAGCTCGGCGGGCTCGAAGGTGGTGCCGGCATAGCGGCCAGCGGTCGCGCGGTCGCCCTGGAGATGGCAGCTCCAGCTGGCATGGAAGGTGTGCACGCTGTGCCAGCTGCGCTGGCCGAAGGAGCTGGCGAAGCCGCGCTGGATGCCGCCTGCGCACCACAGCCCCACCAGGTCCAGGCCCTGGGCGCAGGCGATCAGGGTCTGCACCGCTGCGGCGCTGTCCGGCAGGCGATCCTCATCCTGCCGCACGCTGCCCTGGCTGGCCTCGCACAGCAGCAGGTGCGGGTCGGGATCGAGACCGCTGCGCTCTCGGCGCAGCTGCACCAGTACCTCGGAGAGCTGCAGCAGGTCCAGTGCCGGGTCGCCGCCCAGCAGGCGCTGCGCGCTGGCATGGCGGCCATCGGCGATCAGGTCGAGGACCACGCTCTGCTGGGCGACCCGCCCCGCCTGGCGGATGCGCGCATGGTTGAGGCGGACGAAATCGGACTCTTCGCCGCTGTAGCTGAGCATCAGGTGCTCGCCGGGCTCAAGCACCCGGCAGAGCCCGTCCGCGAGCGCGCTGAAATCCGCCTGGGCACGCGTCATCAGCCGCCCCCGAAGACGTCGACATCGCTGAAGCGGCAGGCGGGCGAGGCATGGCCGACATGGATGATCTGGTTGGGTTCGCCCTTGCCGCAGTTGGGCGTGCCCGCCACCTGCACCGAGCTGCCCACCCCGGTGAGGGAGCGCCAGAAGGACGACGAGATGCCCCGGTAGTTGGCGTTCTTGACCACGCCGGAGAGCCGACCATCGCTGATCCGGCGGGCGAACTCGCAGCCGAACTGGAACTTGTTGCGCGAATCGTCGACCGACCAGCTGCGGTTGGTGTCCAGCAGCAGCCCGTCGCCGATGCCGGCAATCAGCTGCTCGAGGGTGGCATCGCCGGCCTCGAGGTTGAGGTTGGCCATGCGGTCGATCGCCGGGCGGTTCCACGAGCTGGCGCGCGTCGAGGCGGTGCCCGGCAGGTGGCTGCGCGCTTGCGACAGCGCGCCGCCCAGGCCGCGCAGCAGGATGCCCTGGCGGATGAGGTACTCTCGAGTCGCCGGCGTGCCCTCGTCATCGTAGGCGAAGCTGGCGATCTCGCCAGGCAGCTGGGGATCGTTGCGGATGTTCAGCAGCTCGGAACCGTAGCGGTAGGTGCCGAACATCTCCGGAGTGACGAACGAGGTCCCGGCGAAGTTGCGCTCATCGCCGAGGATGCGGTCGAGCTCGAGCGGATGGCCGATGGTCTCGTGGATCTGCAGCACCATCTGCGAGGGCAGCGCCACGATGTCGCGCCTGCCGCTCGGGCAGTCGGGAGCCAGGAGCAGCTGGACCGCCTCGTCGGCGAGGCGCTCGGGGACGCTGTCGACCTCCAGCGCGAGCAGCTGCTCGAGCCCGCCCTGGCGGCCGGCATCGCGGCCGAAGGACCGCGTCTGGCTCTCGCTGCCCTGGCTGGCGGTGGCCGCCAGCCAGGGCAGCACCAGGGAGGTGCGTTGCCCCATGTCGCCGCCGAGGGAGGTGACGATGCGGGTCTCGTTCTCGCGGCAATCGAGCACTGCCTGGCGATCGCTGATGCGGCGATCCCCCGCCATGCGGGCGCACCAGCCGCGCAAGCGATCGCTGAGCTCGGCAAGCCCGACCGCCGACCATGCCTGCACCACCGGGCTGTTATAGCCGCCGCGCAGGCGTGAAGGCGGAAGCGCGGGCGCGACGGCGGCATCCCGGCTGACGCGCGCCCAGCGAGCCGCCTGCTGACCGGCGGCGCTCAGGCCGCTGGCGCTCAGGTCGCAGGTGGCGGCATAGCCCCAGCCGTCGCCCAGCGACACCGAGACCATCGCCCCCTGGCCATCATGGCTGACCGTCGGCTCGAGCACATCCTGCCGCACCGCGATCCGCCGGCCGCGCTCGCGCACCAGCCGCAGCGTCCAGGCGTCGACCGCGGGCGCGTGCTCGAGGAAGCGGCGGACGATGGCATCGCTCATGCGCGCATGCCTGACCGGGGCTCAGAGCAGGTTGGCGGCGATGCCCGCCAGCTCGCTGCGCTCGGACTTGGTGAGGGTCACGTGCCCGGCGAGCGGCTGGCCGCGCATGCGCTCGACCACGTAGGTCAGGCCGTTCGAGCTGGCATCGAGATAGGGATTGTCGATCTGGTGGGGGTCGCCGGTGAGCACGATCTTGGTATCGTGACCGGCACGGCTGATGATGGTCTTGATCTCGTGCGGGGTGAGGTTCTGCGCCTCGTCGACCACCACGTACTGCTTGCTGATCGAGCGGCCGCGGATGTAGGTCAGCGCCTCGAGGGTGATCGACTCCTCCTCGATCAGCCGCTTGATCACCTCGTCGGGATCGCGCTCCTCGCTGGCGAGCAGGAAGTGCAGGTTGTCGAAGATCGGCCCCATCCAATGCGACAGCTTGTCATCCTTGGTGCCGGGCAGGTAGCCGATGTCCTGGCCGAGGGGCATGATCGGGCGGCTGACCAGCAGCTTCTTGAAGCGCTCGTCATGGATGACCTTGGCCAGGCCGCAGGCGAGGGCGAGCAGGGTCTTGCCGGTGCCGGCCTGTCCCACCAGGGTCACCATCTTGATGCGATCATCGAGCAGGAGCTCGAAGGCCATGCGCTGCTCCTGGCTGCGCGGCGCCACCCCGAAGAGGATGGGCGGATCCTCCTCCAGGCGCTGGAGCACGCCGTTGTCGGCGTCGAAGTTGAACAGGATGCTGCCCTCCTCGCTGCCGGCCTCCCGCACCAGGACGAACTGGTTGGAGCTCAGCTTGTCGACCAGCGCGCCATCGAGCTCGCCCGGACGGATGGTCGGATGCCTGGAGAGCTCCTTGATCCGCGCCTCGTCGGCATCGAGGGCCACCCAGCCGGTATAGAGCTCGTCGACATTGACCTTCTGGTTCTCGAAATCCTGGCTCGGGATGCCGAGGGCATCGGCTTTGACCCGTGCATTGATGTCCTTGGAGATGAAGAAGACGTTCTTGCCCTCGCGCTTGAGCATGTTGGCGCAGCCGAGGATGCGGTTGTCGTTGACCCCCGGCAGCATGCCGGCGATCTCGTCGAACGGCAGCAGGACCTGCACCAGCCCGCCTTGCGGCGTGGGGATGCCGTCGCGCAGCGAGCCCTTCTGGCGCAGGCGGTCGAGCGCGCGGGCGACTTCGCGAGAATTCTGCCCGAGCTCGTTGTTGGCGGATTTGAACTTGTCCAGCTCCTCGAGCACCATCATCGGGATCACCACATGGTTGTCGGCGAAGGCGAAGAGGGCATTGGGATTGTGCAGCAGCACATTGGTGTCGATGACGAAGGTCTTGGCTTTTGCTGAATCGATCATGCGATGGTGGGCTGGGTGGGGGTGGATGAGCGCGCCGGGGTGGACCGGGGCAGGGATGGGGATGGGATGCTCACCCCCTGGTCCAGGACGGCTGGCGACGGCATCGCTTGGCGGTGCCTCGCAGGGGAGCGCAGGGCCGCGAAGCATGCAGTGTGTTTTCGACGAAGACGACGCGAAGGGACCGGGGCATTGGGCCGTGGCTGACGCATCATTGATAGGTCAGCCGCGGCGTTGACATGATGGTCGCCTCCTGCAGCGCGTAGATGATGAAGTGGCTATGGCCACCCATCAGCGCCACGCTGCCGACCGCATTGCCGACGCCATCGGTGACCACCAGGGTGTTGGCATTCCAGGTGACCTTGAAGGACGAGGCGACGCTGCCGATCGGCACGTCGATCCACTGGCCGCTGCGGTCGTTGGGATTGCCCAGCTGGATGCGCAGGTTGCCGGCGCCCTTGGCCTCGAAGGTGGCGCCCACCACGTTGTCCTTCAGCGGCATCGCCACCCCGCTGGGCGCGCCGACGCCCGCCGGCAGGACGATCAGCGGCGGCTCGAGGAAGGCGCCGCCCAGACCATCGAGGCCGAGGCTGCGCATCTCCGCCTGCTTGTCCTTGGGGCTGGCCACCGGTGCGCCACGCGAGATCTGCAGGTCCTGCACCGAGACCAGCGCGCCGGTATCCAGGGCGATGGCGAAATTGTCGGTCAAGTCGCCCGCTTTCAGCCCCATCGAGTCGGCGCCGTTGTTGACCTCGATGGAGAGGAAGTTGTTGGGCTGCTTGAGCTCGAAGTAGAGCGAGTTGGCGGTCTTGGCCAGGAAGGTGAACGGCCTGGGCTTGAGCGTCTCCTCGCGGGAGATCGCCTGGTAGGTGTTGGCGGCGAAATCGATCACCAGGCGCACGCCCCGGAATTCGACGATCATCGCCCCGCGCTGGTTGAGCGACTGGAAGATCAGGTGCATCGAGCGCGCATCGTGCATGTCCTTGCGGACCAGGCGGCAGCCTTCGCCGGCATTGGCGAGCTGGCCGTTGACGCTCTGCCAGCTGCCGGAGCGCTCGCTGAAGTACTTGAGATCCTCGGTGCTGGTGAAGGTGAGGTGGTCCTTGCTGGCGCTCGGGCTCTCGAGCGTGCCGACCGGTCCGCTGGTCTTCCTCAGCTCCTCCAGGCGCGCGATGTCGGCCGCCACCAGGGGCTGGAGGGACTTGTCGAGCTTCTTGAGCTGGTCGAGGCATTCCGCCAGCTGCTTGCCATTGCCCTGGCGCGCCGCCTCGTTGGCGTGCACCACCAGCTCGAGCGCATCGCGCCGCCGCTGAAGCCCGATCAGGGTCTCGAGGTCGGCCATCGCATCCGGCTCGATCACGCCCTTGCCCTTCTTGACCTGCACGCTGGCGAGCACGGTATCGCCGTTGAGCAGCAGCATCACCGTGGCCAGCTGGTGCTCGTCCGACTTGGCCGCCGGATTGCTGGCCATCTCGCTGCACACGCGCGCCAGATCCTTGGTGGAGACCTGGCTCCAGATCAGGTCGGTCTTGCTCCCGGAAGGCGAGCTGATCGACAGTCCGGCATTGCTGGCGGAAACGATGTCCCACAGCTCCATGGTGGTCGGATGGTGGACGCGCAGCGTCGGCGCGCGATCGACGATGACCTTGCCGATGATGTCGCCACGACGGCTCCAGATGGCGAACTTGCGCTTGATCGCCGGGAGCTCGGAAGCTGCGGGGTCCAGCAGGGCGATGTTCTGCAGCGCCAGGCTCTGGTTGTTGGTCGCCAGCGCCTGGTTGATCTGCCCGTCGAGCTGGATGACGCGGTCCTGCCCGGCGCTGGTGGCCGGGGTGGCGATGACGGGGGCGGGGGGAGATGTCGAGCCGGGAGCTGGCGGGGTGGGCAGCTTGACCACCGGGCCGGTGGCGCCACCCAGCCGGGCGGTGGCCGCGCTGAGCAGGCCCATGGCCCATTCGACATCGCCCGAGAGGCCCCAGAACACCATCGCCGGCTTCAGCAGGGCATCGACCTCGACCAGGCTCCTGCTCGCCAGGACCTTGGCCTCGACGTCGGTGCGGGCCCGGTCATGGGCGGCGACGACGCTGAGCACCTTGCCCTGGCGCTCCTCCACGCTCGGCATCTGCTCGCAGGCGTCGATGGCCTCCTTGAAATGCTGGGCGCGCTCGAGCTCGGCGATGCGCAGCACCGCACCGATGCGGTCATTGGGGTCGGACGCCGCAACCGGCGGCGCGACCGGGGCGGGGCCCGGTTCGATGGGATTGACCGCAGACGTGACCGGGGCCGGGGTGGGCAGCGGAGCCGGACGCGGGACCTTGGTGGAGGGATCCTGGCCCGGGATGGCCCAGCTGGGCGTATGCGGATTGGGGATGTCGGAGGGGGTATGCGCCACCGGCGAGGGCGCAGGCGCCAGCGGAGCGGTGGACGAATGCGGTGCGGGGACGGGGTCGACGATCGGTGTCGTCACGCTCGGCGGACGGTTGAGCGTCGGATTGAGCATCACATATGCGATGCCGGCGCCCAGGACCAGGGCCAGCACCACCATGATGCCCACCAGGGCGCCGTTGCCGGAGTCTCGCTTGCGGACGCTGGCGGTCTGGTACTCGCCCGAGCGCGGCTGCTGACGCTGGATGGTCGCGGTGCCGAGGCCGCGCGGCAGTTCGGCGGTGCCGACCCGGCGCAGCTGGGCAGTGCCGCCGGCGCGGCGGACCGGGCCGGTGCCGGGTCGGCGGTGCGGGCCGGTCCCGGGCGCTTGGATGTTCTGCGTCAGGCGCAGGGTCTGCCGCTTGGCGCCGCCGCCGAACTTGTCCAGGGTGTCGATGAGCTCGCGGTACGACTGGTAGCGGTCCTTGCGCTCGGTCGCGACCAGGCGCTGGTAGAAGAGATCGAGATCGCGGCTGACCCCTGACTGGACGCTGCGCAGGGTCCGCGCCCCGTTGGCGACCACCTTGTGCAGCGCCTCATGGGCATTGTAGCCGGTGACCAGGCCCTCGCCGGTGAGCATGCGGAAGAGCAGCGCGCCGAGCATGAACATGTCCGAGCGGATGTCGCTGCGGTTGTCCTCGCCCAGGTGCTCCGGTGCGAGGTAGTACTCGGTCGCGGCGCTGGCGCCCGACAGCTCGCGCACCAGGAAGCGGTGGTTCTTCGGGCAGGCGAACTCGTCGACCAGGACGTTGCCGTCGGGGCTGACCAGCACCACTTCCGGGCGCAGCCAGCCGTGCACCACGCCGTGGCGCGAGGTCTCCTCGAGCGCCAGCGACACCTGGCGCACGATGCCCATGGCATGCGGGGGGGCGAGCGCGCGCCGGCGGGCGAGGATGTGCCCGAGCGGCTCGTAGTCCGGCGGATCGGCGCTGAAGAGCACCGCCGCTTCCTTGGTCGGGGTCAGGGCCGCGAGCGGCAGGATGTAGGGGTGCTTGACCTGGCTGGCGAGCCGGACATAGGGTTCGAGGTTCTCGCGGTAACCGGGCTGGCGGAACAGCGCCGAGTTGATCGACAGGGCGCGCAGGCTGCGCCCGGTCGAGCGCTCGCGCACGCGCGAGCGCCGGCCGAGCAGGCTGTCGTCCAGGGGCGCGATGACGTCGTAGCCTGGGATCTCGTAGGGCGTGCCGGCGGAGGTCTTGTGGAGCGAGCCGGTGCCGGGTGAGCTCGCCTGCTGGCCGAGCGCACCAGCGGAGGTATCGGCCACCGTCTGCAGCCCATAGGCGCTGTCGTCCTGGCTGACGGTGCGCGAGCCGACCGGGGTGCCCTGGGCGACCGGTGGACGGGTGAGCCCGCGTTCGGGATCGGTGACCTCGAGCGGCGAGGCGCAGATGCCGCAGGCATAGAGCGCACCGACCTTGGCGTCCGGGACTTCGAGCATCGCCTGGCAGCGGTAGCAGGATATCAGCCACGAGGCCGGCGCCTTGGGGGATTCCACCACCTCGGCAGCAGCGCTGATGTCGGGGATGAGGTTGGACGCCTGGGCGCGGTTCAGGATCAGATCGGTGATCGCCTTCATGGTCTCCATGACGCCCTGGCCGTCGATGGCGACACTGGACTGGCTGGGCCAGCCGCGCACGTTCATCAGGGGCTCGAGCTGCTCGCGCTTGAGCGCGGTCGGCAGGTCCTGCTTGTTGTACTGCACCACCACCGGCAGGTCTTCCGGCAGGCCGTGATGGCGCAGATTGTTGAGCATCTCGTTCATCGCCTCGATGTTCTCGTCGAGCGCCTCGCGGCGGCTGTCAGCGACGAACACCACGCCATCGGCACCTGCCAGCACCGCGCGCCTCGTGGCGGCGTAGTAGCTCTGACCGGGGACGGTATAGAACTCGATGCGCACCTTGTGGCCGCGCACCGGTCCCGAATCGACCGACAGCAGATCGAAGCGCAGGGTGCGCTCGGAGTGGGTGTCGACCATCACCAGATCACCAGCCGCCTGGCTGGGGACGCGGTCATGGATGACCGTCAGATTGGTGGTCTTGCCGGCCATGCCAGGCCCGTAATAGACCACCTTCAGGTTCACTTCCCGCACCGCACCATTGATTCTCATGCTGCCTCCTCGCTCCCTCTAGACCAAGACGTGCGCGTGACGATCGGGCAGGACAGGCTTGGGCTTGCCCACGGCGATCGCAGCCAGGAGCACGAATCCAACGCTGATGCCTGCATCCGCGATATTGAAAGTCGGCCAGATGTACTTGATGCCGATCGGATGCAGATCGACCATGATGAAGTCGCGCACCCCGTGCAGCATGCCGCAGATGGCCTGGAAGCGATCGATGCCATTGCCGAGGGCGCCCCCGAGGATGGCGCCGAAGGCGATGTTCTCGATGCGCCCGGCCAGACGGAAGAAGCGCCACCACACCACGCTGAGGACCGGCACCAGCACCAGCGTCAGGCAGGCGACCGCCAGCGGCCAGCGATGCAAGACACCCCACGCCACCCCGGTATTGAAGGAGCGCTCGATCCATTCCGGGAAGCCGTTGATCGAGCCGGGGTTGGAGGCGCTGTACGGAGCCTGGATGGGCTGCTGGAAGAGCCAGGATTTGGTCAGCTGGTCGAGCACCAGCACCACCACCAGGCAGGGCCAGAACCAGCGCTGCCAATGGCATATGCCCGCCACCTCGGCCTGAGGGGCATGGTCGTGAGCGCAGGGCGCCTGCTCGGCGTCCGGTCCAGCTCGCATATCCTCGCCCAGGCGGCCTCCCCCCGATCGTGCGGATCGGCAACGGTGTACTTCGGTGTGCGGCCGGACGGCCATCACGTTGCTGCCCACCGTAACCACAGCTTTCAAGCTCCGCAAGCAAGGAGGGCCTGGTCCATGCCCCGACCCGCCTTGCATCGCCGTGCCCCTGGCAAGGATGTCGCGTTCCCCGACAGGAGGCCACCGTGACCGTCCCCGCACCCAGCTCCTACCTGGTCCAGAACTACGCCCGTGCGCCGATCAGCTTCGTGCGCGGTGTGGGCTGCCATCTGTTCGATGCCCAGGGCCGGCGCTACCTGGATGCCTTCGCCGGCGTGGCGGTCAGCAGCCTCGGGCATGGCCATGCGGGGCTGAGCGCCGCGATCGCCGAGCAGGCGCGCACCCTCATCCATGTCTCGAACCATTACCTCATCCCCCAGCAGGAGCAGCTCGCCGAGCGCATCGTCACCGCGGCCTTCCCCGGGCAGGTGCTGTTCTGCAACTCCGGCACCGAGGCCAATGAGGCGGCCTACAAGCTGGTCCGGCTGTGGGGCAATGGCGTGCACCAGGGCCGTAAGACGCGCATGCTCGCCTTCCAGAACTCCTTCCATGGTCGGACGTTGGGTTCACTGTCGATCACCGCCATGGCCAAGTACCGGGAGCCCTTTGCCCCCCTGCCGCAGGCCGAATTCCTGCCCTTCGGCGATGCCACGGCCCTGGAGGCCGCCTTCGCCAGCGCCGGCGACGCCGTCGCTGGGGTGTTCGTCGAGACCATCCAGGGCGAAGGCGGGGTGCTGGTCCCGCCAACGGGCTACCTCGAACGCGTGCGCGCGCTGTGCACCCGCCATGGCGCCCTGCTGGTGTGCGATGAGGTCCAGACCGGCTTCACCCGCACGGGCAAGCGCTTCGGCTACCAGCATGAGGGCTTCGTCCCCGATATCATGACCATGGCCAAGGGCTTGGGCGGAGGGGTGCCGATCGGTGCCATGCTCGCCAGCCCGCAGATCGCGGCCCTGCTCACCCCGGGCCTGCATGGAACCACCTTCGGTGGCAACCCCCTGGCCTGCGTCGCCGCCCTGACGGTGACCGGCCAGGTGCTGGTCCCGGCTTTCGTCCAGCAGGTGACGGAGCGCGGCGACCAGCTCAAGGCGGGCCTGGTCCGCCAGTTCGGCGCCAGCGCGGTTCGCGGACGGGGGCTGCTGCTCGGCGTCCAGCTGGAGAGCGAGCCCGCCGCCCTGGTCGCAGCTGCGCGTACCCAGGGGCTGATCGTCGGCCCGGCTGGCAACCGCACCCTGCGCCTCGCACCGCCGCTGATCATCAGCGCCGCCGAGGTCGATGAGCTGCTGGAACGCCTCGCCGCCACGGTGGCCCAGCTCGGCCGCGAGCCAGCCCCGTCCGCACGCCAGTCGGCACCGGCCCGCCCTGGACATTGACCGCCTTCCGGCCATCCATATCATTCCGCCCCCCTCCCGAGGATATTCCATGGCTACCGCCACCCTGCCCCGCAGCGCCCAGATCCTGACCGCCGCACAGCGCCCGACCATCGCCCAGGTGCGCGTGCTGCGCCGCGTCGCCATCCAGGACGTCGAGGAGCACGGCAAGCTCGTCGCCGCGATGCAGGATGGACTCGGCGGGCTCAAGGAGGATATCAAGGTGCGCAAGGCCATCCTCGCCTTCGCCCTCGGCCACTTCTCAGATGCCGAGGAATCCCTGGTCGGCGGGGACGCCTACAACCAGGCGCTGCTCGGCTTGATCTACCATGAGCTCGGCGACTATGTCGAGGCCAAGAACCACTTCGCCACCGCCGCCAAGACCCTGCCCGACGCCAAGGCCGAGGTGGTGCGGGCGCTGGTCGACGGCAATCTGCTCGACGAGGCCGAGAAGGCCCTGGCGGCCGTGCCCGAGGGGGCGGAGCGGGAGTTCCTCACCGGCCGCATCCATGATTCGCGCGGCAACATCGAGTTCGCGATCAACTCCTATGAAGCCGCGCTGGAGAAGGACCCCGAGCACGTCGAAGCCGCCTTCAAGCTCGGCGTCCTGCTCGACCGCATCGGCGACGATGACATGGCGGTCGAATACTACCTGGTGTGCGCCGATGTCAGCCCGCACTACCTGGCCGGGGTCACCAATCTCGGCATCCTCTACGAGGAGCGCGGCGAGTCGAATGCCGCGATCGACTGCTTCCGCCAGGTGCTCGCCTACAATTCCCGCGACCGGCGCGCGCTGATGCTGCTGCGCGATGCCAAGTCGAGCCGCACGATGTACTACGATGAGCGCGAGGAGCGCGAGCGCGAGCGCATGGAGAAGATCATGCGCACGCCGGTCAACGATTTCGAGCTCTCGGTGCGCAGCCGCAACTGCCTCGCCAAGATGAACATCTTCACCCTCGGCGACCTGCTCAAGATCACCGAGCAGGAGATGCTCTCCTACAAGAACTTCGGCGAGACCTCGCTCAAGGAGGTCAAGGAGATGCTGTCGGCGCGCTCGCTGCGCCTCGGCATGTTCCGCGATGGCGAGGAGCGCTCGATCTCGAAGGCCGATCAGAAGATCCTCGGCGAGAGCGTGGAGAAGCTCGAGCTCTCCAGCCGCACCGGCCAGGTGCTCGAGAACCTCGGGGTGTCGCGCATCGGCGATCTCGCCCAGTATACCGACCTCGACCTCTACAAGGCCATGGGCAGCGGCCAGAGCGTGGTCCAGGAGCTGTCCACCGCGCTGGGCGCCTTCGGCGTCGCCCTGCCGCGCCCCGATATCAAGCTCTGACAGGCACGCCCGGGCGAGCGGTGAGACACCCGCAATCGTCGCGCGCCGGGCTGGTCATGTCAGCATGGAAATCCCTTTGTCGATGGGATGATATGCGGTTACAGTTGCAGCATGCAGCAGCTGTACGAGCTGAACGTACGCACCTGGCGCACCGAGCGCTCAGCAGCGCTCGGCCGCCCGGCGACGCTCGATGACCTGACCCACGACCGTCTCGACAAGCTGGTCGAGGATGGCTTCACCTGGCTCTACCTGCTGGGCGCCTGGAAGATCGGCCCGATGACGCGGGCGGTGTCGGTCGGCGACCTGCACCTGCGCCATTACCTCTCCAGCGTCCTGGACGACACCACCGATGCCGACATCTGCGGCTCGCCCTTCTCGCCCATGGCCTATGAAGTCGAGGCCGAATTCGGCGGCGATGAGGCGCTCGCCCGCCTGCGCGAGCGGGCGCGCGCCTCCGGGCTGTCGCTGATGCTCGACTTCGTGCCCAACCACCTCGGTCTCGACCATCCGTGGGTGAAGGACCGCCCGGAGTTCTGCCTGCAGGGCGATGAGGGCCGGCTGTCCGCCCAGCCCGACGCCTACTGCAGGCTGCATGGACGCATCTTCGCCCATGGCCGCGATCCGTTCTTCGCCCCTTGGCGGCACACCATCCAGCTGGACTACAGCAATCCCCGCCTGCAGGAGGCGATGATCTCTGCCGCCTCCGATGTGGCGGCGCGCTGCGACGGGCTGCGCTGCGATGTCGCGATGCTGCTGCTCCAGGATGTCTTCGAGAACACCTGGAAGCGCCCGATGCAGCCGTTCTGGCGCCGCTGCCTGGACCGCGTGCGCTCCGAGCACCCCGGCACGCTGTTCATGGCCGAGGTCTACTGGAACCGCGAATACGAGCTGCAGCAGGCAGGCTTCGACTTCACCTTCGACAAGATCCTCTACGACCGCCTGCTCTCCGGCGATCCGGAATCGATCCGCGCCCATCTGCGCGCCAGCCCGGAATACCAGAGCCATTGCGTGCGCTTCCTCGAGAACCACGCCGAGCAGCGAGCCGCGGCGCGCTTCTCCTACGCTGACCACCATCGTGGCGCCCTGCTCTTGACCGGCATGGTCCCCGGCCTGCTGCTGTGCCATTATGGCCAGGAGGACGGGCGCAAGGTGCACAGCTCGATCCACGCCTCGCGCCGACCGGCCGAGGATGGCTCGCCGGCCCACCGGGCCGCCTACCATGAGCTCATGCGGCTCCTGAGCGAGCCGGCGCGCCACGATGGCACCTGGCAGCTGCTGGAACCATTCAACCAGCGCGGGGCCAACCTCATCGCCTGCCTGTGGTCGCTCGCGGTGCACCACTCCCTGCTGCTGCTGGTCAATGCCAGCTGGCAGTCGACCTCCGGTGCGGTCCAGGCAGGGCCGCTGGCCAATCGCGATTGCCAGTTCCAGGATTACCTCGCCGGCGGGCCGTCCTATGTGGTCAAGGCCGAGACCCTGCGTGCCGAGGGCATCGCCGTCGACCTGCAGCCCTGGGGCGCGGTGGCGTACCGCATCATGCCTCAGCGCTGAGCCAGGCTACTGGCTCCAGCGACCAAGCGCCGGCCAAACCTGGCCAGCGGGCGTGGCGCTGCGCTCAGCCGTCCGGTCCCTTGACGCGCGCCAAGATGCCGATCTTGGCGAAGCGCTGCTTGGCCGCCTCGGCATCCTCTTTGCGGACGCCGCGAAGCACCGGGATGATCACCTTCTTCGACAATGCATCCGCATCATCGTGGCTGAGCTTGGCGAGCTCCTCGAGCAGGGCGACGACCTTGGTGCGCCTATTGTCATCGGTGATCTTGGCCAGGAACACCGAGTAGCCCCCGCCCGCCGCCGCGGTCATCCGGCTGGAGCCGGTGCTCGATCCACCGCTGATCGGGTGCGCTCCGCTGTTCTGCGCCTGAGCCGCCGGGGTGGGCTGGGGCGTCGGGGTCGCCGACGCGCTGCGGCCCTGGTCCTCGTCGGGCAGCAGCCGATTGAGGATGCTGGTGATGTCATCATTGTTCGGCATGAAGGTGGCTTCATCTTCAGGGAACAATTCATTCAGCCGCGACACCGCATCCGCGTCCCCGCGGTCCGGCGCGCTTGCCGGGGTGGCGCCGGGGTTCGGCGAGCTGGTGGGCACCGGCGGCAGGACCTGGTTGGAGAAGGGCGTGATCTCGGGCAGGGAGGTGCCGCGGAACTCGCTGGCGCTCTTGCCCACCTGGCCGGTCTGCGCCTTGGCTGCCGGGCTCAGGCGGGCGGCGAGGAGCTCGAGCAGGGTGTAGGACTTGCCCGAGCCCGGGATGGGGAGCTGGACCTGGCAGTCGAGCACATGCTCGGCGATCTCGCGCTTGAACACCATCGGCCGCCGGGGCCAATCGATCTTGGGCAGGTCATCCGACACCGAGGTCGAGAATTCGATCTGTGCGCCCTTGTTCTGCAGCGGCAGCATGGCGAGGCTCAGCGCCGCCGCCTCATCGCGGGACAGTTCGCCCAGCAGGATGATGGGGGTCGAGCCCGCGATCGACGCACAGGTGCTATCCTTGAGGCTGAATGCCCGGCCCAGCAATTGGGCAACAGCATCCCGATGGCTTTCGGGGCAGGCGCGCAGGATCAAGGTGAAGGTGGCTGCCATGTGGGCGATCGGGGTCCTGCAGGCCATACTTCCCGCGCCGGAGGCAGTGTCAATTCTAGCCGTAGTCCGGCGGGAGCCGTGTTTAGTCCACCACCGGCCCCCTTCGGCTCACATTCCGCTTCCCGCAGACCGTCCGCCTGGACACTGCCACCATGCCCCTGGTCCGCTGCCCCACCCCTGCCGAAGCCAGTTCCGCCCTCTCCAGCCTGCGCATTGGCCGCGGTTCCGCCCTGTTCCTGTTCTTCGGCTCGGAAGACCCGGTGAGCGGCCAGAGCTGGTGCGCGGACTGCAACACCGCCGACCCCGTGCTGCGGGCCAGCATCAGGCGCCTGCGCCCTGAACTGACCCTCTACGAGTGCCCGGTCGGGGTGCGCTCGGAGTGGAAGAACCATCCGGAGCACCCCTATCGACTGCATCCGTCCACCCGCGTCGGGCGCATCCCCACCCTGCTGCTGCTGGAGCATGGCATCGAGCGCGGTCGGCTGGTCGAGGGTGACTGCGCCAAGCCCGAGCTCGTCCAGGCCTTCCTCAACCAGTAGCTCCCCGGCCCATCGCCCCTGGGCCGGTCCGCCGCCCTCGACCACAGAACGCACCTCCCTCCCATGGCCCGATCTGCCAAAGCCGCCCGCCCGGAGGCATCCGCCGACAAGCCGGTGCTCATCCTCAAGAACCGCAAGCTGCGCCACGACTACGAGGTGCTCGAGACCCTGGAAGCGGGCATGGTGCTGATGGGCAGCGAGGTCAAATCGCTGCGTGCCGGCGACGTGCAGTGGGCAGATGCGCATGGCCGCATCGAGCGCCATGAGCTGTGGCTGCACGGCCTGCACATCGGCGAATACCGCCAGGCCGGGGTGTTCGGCCACCAGGCCGCCCAGCCGCGCAAGCTGCTCCTGACGAGACGGGAGCTCGACTGCCTGGAGGAGGCGATGAAGGGCAAGGGGCTGACCCTGGTGCCCGACCAATTGCACTTCCGCCGCGGCTATGCCCGTCTGGTCATCTGCCTGGTGCGGGGCAAGAGCCGCGGCGACAAGCGGCAGGATCTGATCAAGCGCGCCCAGGGCCGCGACGTCGAGCGCGAGATGGCGCGCCGGCTCAAGCGCGGCTGAGGCGGCGGGCGGCGGGCAGCCGGCAGCCGGGCTGGCGCGGGCGGCTACTTGCCGGCCGCCGCGGCGCGCGCGTCGCGATCCTGCTGCGCCTTCTTGAGCCGGTCCTCGCGATCCTTCATCAGCTTCTCGCAACCCTTGATCGCGGCATCCAGGGTCGGCTGCCAGTCGGGATCGGACTTCAGCACCTTGGCGCGCGGCTCCTTCTCGATGTCCTTGTAGATGCACGGATAGAGCGTGCAGGCGAGCTTGAAGTTGCTCATCGCCAGCTGGAGCTGGTGCGCATCGATCAGCCGCTTGGCGTTCTGCCAGGCCATGTAGGCGTTCTTGACGTCATTGAACTCGCCATCCTGCAGCTGCAGGCCGACATCCAGGGTGTAGTCGCGCACCGAGCTCATCTCCAGGCCGTTGCCCGCACCCTGGAGCTTGTAGACGAAGAGCTTGTGGGACTTGAGGAAATCGAGCACCAGGTCGTCGTTGGTGACGTTGGCCTGCAGATCGCTGGTCTTGCCGCTGGCGACCTGCTTCTGCGCCACCAGGGCCTTGAAGTAGAAGACATCGGGGATGATCTTGAACTCCTCGAGCTCCTTCTTGCGCGTGCGCGCGTACTCGGCCAGCTCACGCCCCTCGTCCGGGTCGCTGTGCATGCCGGTGGGGATGAGCAGATCGACCTGCATGTTGCGCGAGGAGGCGACGCGCAGCCCCTTGCCGGTGTACTCGTAGGTCATGAGGTGCTGGTTGGGGGGGTCGACGATCACGAAGCGGTCCCCGGTCCCCGCTCCCACCCAGGGATCGCTGGCCTTCAGCGTCAGCGCCCCGCCGCTGTCGGCGAGGGCCTTGAGCTGAGCGTCGATGGCGGCCTTCTGCTCCGCCTTGATGTCGGCCGGCAGTTGCGCGAGCAGATCGGCCGGAGTCGGCGTGGAGGCCAGCACCTGCGGCACGTAGAGCTCGGCGGCGAAGTTGCGGTAGGCGGCGAGCAACGGGCCCTGATCCTGCTTCTGGATGTCGTAGACCAGGATCGCGCGCTTGCACGGGATGCACAGCATCAGCGTGGTCGCGCCCAGGGCGCCGCGCACCACCCCGTCGTAGGGATGATCATCCTTCCAGAAGTCGTCCTCGGCCTGGCGGGCGCGCGCCTGGTAGTCCTTCAGGCCATTCTGCACCTCCTTGGGGGTGGGCTTGTTGGGCAGCATCTCGAACAGCTTTTCCACCGTCGGAATGCAGTTCGCGCTGCCCTGGCGCAGAGCGGTGTAGGCGATGCCGTTCTGCTCACCCAGGACGTAATGGCTCCAGAACTCGACATCCTGGATGAAGTTCGCCGACCCATGCTTGGTCAGCGTGGTGCCCTCGGAGGTATACAGGGTGATGGTGCCGATGCCGGGCTCGACCACCACATACACGCCGTTCTGGCCATTCTGCGCGCCTTGACGCAGCACCATGCTGTCCTCCAGCGCCACGAGCGCACCGGACAGGCAGAGCAGGGTGAGGAGTGCGATGGTCTTCATGGGAGATACCCTCCTGACATCAGGGCGATTGCATGGTGAGGCGGAGCCCCATTCCTGGCATGATCAAGCGTCGCCGGCAGGCCGGCTGTGTGCATCAGCCTACTGTATGATACAGGGGTAATGGCGACCCCGTTGCCGCTTTCCACCCTAGCGCTTGGGGTCGGGGGGCAGGACGAAATCATGGCTGGTGGCCTTGTCCTGGACCCATTCCACGAACACCTTGAAGGGGCACAGCAGGGCCGCCAGGGTCAGCTCGGGCGAGAGCGCCAATGGCGGATAGTGGTCCTTGGACATCAGCGCGAGGCGTTCACGCGTGGCCTTGGCCTCGAACACCTCGCGATAGGTCGGGTGCTGGCTGGCGATCGCTACGCGTGCGTACATCTCATGCAGCTGCAGGATCTTTTGCGCCAGCTGGCCCAGCCGCCACGACTTCTGCCCCGCGGTCTGGCCCTGCATGAAGGGGTAGAGGTGCGCGGTGCCCTCGATGGCCTCGAGCCAATGCAGCACGGTGGAATGGTGCTCGGCCTGGGCATCGAATTCGTCCCGGCTGAGGTAGCGCAGGAACACCTCGCGGTAGAAGTTCGAGCGGATGCGGTCGCTCACCAGCAGCTGGCGCGCGGCCTTGCGCTCGGCTTCGGGCAGGTTGTTGAGCGGCTCCTCCATGTCGCGCGGGATGTGCGGCTCGCCATTGGCATCCTGCCAGCTGGTGTCGGCACCTTCGGCACGGCGGATGCGCCGGATGGTGCGCATGCTGCGGTCGGCGAAGGCCGGGGTGTAGACCAGGCTCTCATTGAGGGTGGGCGCGCCGAATCCAGGCGGGATGGCATTGAGCAGGCGCCCGAGCATGGTCGCGGGCAATTCGCGCAGATCGGCGAGGGTCGGCGGCTCGCCCTGCCGCTCGGCGACGTTGGCGCGCACCCGGCGGTAGACGCCGATGACGTGCAGCTGCAGGGCGGCGATCTCGACATTGCCCTCCTCGCGCAGCAGGCAGAGCTGCTCGACCAGGGCGGCGCGCAGGGTGCTGTCCTTGTAATGCGGATCGTCGGCGAGCGAGCGCATGGTCTTGTCCATGCGCATCCGCTCGCTATCGGCCTCGAGCTCCTTGAGCATCATCGCCAGGCGCGGATTGTCGTTGTCCCCGGTGATCAGGGCGTCGGAGAGCCCGGATTCCATCTCCTCGATGAGCTTGCGATGGCGTTCGACCAGGAGCGGCCGGCGCGCCTCGGCGATGAAGTCGAGGGTGCTGTAGGAGGAATCCTCGTCATCGGATCTGGGCTTGCCGCTCATGCCGGCTTTGTGTGGGGGATGCACGGCCAATCCAGAGGTAAAGAGGTCCGCCACCGCCGGGGGTGTGGTGCAGTCCCCGCTTGCCGTCCGCTGCAAGCTCTTAGCGTGGTGACGCCCCGCCGCGGGCCGGCCTCGCGGGAGGCCCGCGACGGGCGTTTTAACGTACCGGGCCGCGCCGATCGCGGCGAGAATGGGATAGGCATGAGCAGCAACACAGGTCACCCCGCCAGCACGCTCAACAAGGTCGTGCTGGGGCTGCAGTGGGGCGACGAGGGCAAGGGCAAGGTGATCGACCTGCTGGCCGGCCAGACCGACATGGTTGTGCGCTGCCAGGGTGGCGCCAATGCCGGGCACACGGTGGTGGTCGGCGGCAAGAAGACTGTGCTCCACCTGCTGCCCTCCGGGGTGCTGCACTCCGGCGCACGCTGCATCATCGGCAATGGCGTGGTGGTCGATCCCCTGGCGCTGTGCGCCGAGATCGACGAGCTCGCCCTGCATGGCAGCGATCCGACCAGCCGCCTGGCGGTGAGCGATCGCGCCCATCTGGTGCTGCCGTGCCACAAGGCCCTGGATGCCGCCAACGAGACCCGCAAGGGCGACGCCAAGGTCGGCACCACCCTGCGCGGCATCGGGCCGGCCTACGCCGACAAGGTCGCCCGCACCGGCATCCGCTGCGGCGAGCTGCGGGACCTGCCCGCCTTCACCTCCCATCTGCGCAGCCACCTGATCGGCGTCAACGGCCTGCTGGCCGCCCTGGGCGCGCCGGCGGTGGATGTCGAAGGCGCGATCGACCAGGTGCTGCCGGCCTGCCGCCGGGTGGCTGGCCTGGTAGCCGATACCGCCAGCGAACTGCACCAGGCGGCAGCGGCGGGCAAGCGCTTCCTCTTCGAGGGTGCCCAGGGCGTGCTGCTGGACATCGACTACGGCACCTATCCCTTCGTCACCAGCTCCAACACCGGGGTGGGCGGCGTGATCTGCGGCAGCGGGCTGTCGCACAAGCAGCTCGGCGAGGTGATCGGGGTGGTGAAGGCGTACAGCACGCGCGTCGGCGCGGGACCCTTCCCGGTCGAACTCACCGGCGCGGCTCATGGCGCCAAGGGCGACGACATCCGCCGCCGCGGCGCGGAATTCGGCGCCACCACCGGACGGCCGCGCCGCTGCGGCTGGCTCGACCTGGTGGCAGTGCGCTTCGCCTGCCGGCTGAACGGCGTCGATTCGATCGCCCTGACCAAGCTCGACATCCTCACCGGCGAGCCGGAGCTGCCGGTGTGCGTGGCCTACGAGCTCGATGGCGCGCGCATCGACACCATCCCGTCGCGCATCGAGGATCTCGCGCGCGCGAAGCCGGTCTACGAGATGCTGCCCGGCTGGTCCAGCCCGCTTGGCGCCTGCCGTACGCGCGAGAGCCTGCCCACCGGTGCACGCACCTACGTCGAGTTCCTCGAGCGCCAGCTCAGCGTCCCCATCCGCTGGATAGGCACCGGACCCGGTCGCGAGGAAATCATCGAGCGATGAGCCCGAGCACTGCCATGGTGGGCGCCGCGGAGGTGGCCGCACGCGCCAGCGCAGCAGGGCTGGACGCCGCGCGCCTGCCGCGCCATGTCGCCATCATCATGGACGGCAATGGCCGCTGGGCGACCGCACGCAAGCAGGACCGTACCCGCGGCCATGAGCAGGGTGCCATGGTGGTGCGTGCGATCACCACCGCGAGCGTCAAGCTCGGCATCGCGCGCCTGACGCTCTACGCCTTCTCGAGCGAGAACTGGTCCCGTCCCCAGCTCGAGGTCGACTTCCTCATGGGCCTGCTTGAGCGCTTCCTCGAGGGCGAGCTGGCCACCCTGATGGAGAACGGCGTCCGCCTGGAGGCGATCGGCAGCCTGGAACGCCTGCCCGCGGCGGTGCGCTCCACCCTCGAGCGGATCATCCGCACGACCAGCGCCAACAGCGCGATGACGCTGTGCCTGGCCCTCAGCTATGGCGGACGGGACGAGCTGGTCGATGCCTGCCGGGCAATCGCCGCCTTGGTTGCCGCCGGACGGCTGGATGCCGGGCAGATCACCGCCAGCACCCTCCAGGCGCACCTCTATGCCCCGGCCGCCAGCGACGTCGACGTGGTGATCCGCACCGCCGGGGAGATGCGGCTGTCGAACTTCCTCATCTGGCAGGCGACCTATGCCGAATATGTCAGTGTCGCCCCCCTGTGGCCCGACTTCTCGGTCAGCGACTACCACGCCGCGCTGGCCGAGTACCAGCGCCGCGAACGGCGCTTCGGCGGGCTGTGAGCACCGGCCATGGCAGGAGCCACAACCGCCGCGACGGCACGCGGTGCGACAGCTTGACCGCCCAGGCGCGTCCACCAGGAAGCAATGGGCGGCACCGTCCGGCCTCCACTAGGCCGTGTGCCCGCCTCTACCGCAGCGGGTCGCTATGGACCCATTGCGCCAAGGCCGGGAGCGCCTCCGCTGGGAACAGCCCTGCGCCTTCCCGGCAGGGTGCGCGTCCCCCGGACATGCGCCGGGAACAGAAGCCCAGGTCCGAGGAACCATCCATGCGCCCGCTGCCGCTCGCCCTCCTGCTGCTCGCCATCCTCGGCGCAACCCCTCTGCTCCTGGCGGGCGAGGAGGCGCTTTCGGACCGTGATCATGCGCGCGCCGAGCTGCGTCAGCTCGGCCAGGAGCTGGCCAAGCTCTCGCGCGCCTTCAACCTCATCCATGAGATCGTGGCGCCGAGCGTGCTGTCGATCCACACCAAGGAGAGCGTGCGCCTTTACGCCTTCAGCGGCCGTTCGGTGATCCGCGAAGTCGATGTCGGCGAGGGCTCGGGATTCGTCTTCTCATCGAATGCCAAGTCGAGCTACATCCTCACCAATTCCCATGTCGTGCTGCAGACCAACCACGAGCAGGAGTTCGTGCGCGGCGAGAACGGACAGCCGGTCGGCTACGACAAGGTGAAGGTGGTGCTCAACGACAACCGCGAGGTCGAGGCCGAGTACGTCGGCTTCTACCTGCCGGCCGATCTCGCGGTGCTCAAGATCCCGATACCTATGCTGCCCGCCATCGAGTGGGCCGATAGCGACCAGGCCAAGGTCGGCGACTGGGTGCTGGCGCTCGGCTACCCCCTGGGGGTCGGCTACAGCGCCACCTCCGGCATCATCTCCGCCACCGACCGCTCGACCGGCATCTACCAGTCGATCGGCGGCTTCGACTCCTTCATCCAGACCGACGCGGCGATCAATCCCGGCAACAGCGGCGGACCGCTGGTCAACATGATGGGCCAGGTGGTCGGCATCAATGCCAGCATCATCAGCAAGACCGGCAACAACATCGGGCTCGGCTTCGCCATCCCCTCCAACCTCGCCCGCCGGGTGGCGGAGGATCTGCTCGAGCATGGCCATGTCAGCCGCACCATCATCGGCGTGCAGATCGAGGATGTCGGTCCAGACCAGGCCAAGGCGCTCGGCCTGCCGCAGGTGCAGACGGTGCGCATCACCTCGGTGATCCCAGGCAGCCCGGCCGAGGGTGCGGGGCTGAGCACCGGCGATGTCATCCAGGCGGTCAACCAGTCGAAGGTCGTCAGCCTGCAGCAGTTCCAGGCGCGCGTGGCCAGCTGCAAGCTCGGCGCCCCGATAACGCTCAAGGTCTGGCGCTCCGGCATGGTGCGCGATTTCCCGCTCGTCCCGATCGCCGAGGATCAGCTCGACCATAAGCTGGCGGATATCGCGCGCGAGACCGACAGCAAGCGCGGCATCCCGCTCAAGGAGTTCGGCTTCTCGCTGGGCGCCGATGATCAGCCCGGCTTGAAGGTCACCGAAGTCGAGACCGGTTCGATCGCTGCCGACGTCGGGCTGGAGGTCGGCGACCGCATCCTGCATGAGCGCACCTATGGCGCCTTGAAGACCCTCGACGACGCCAACCAGCTGGCCAAGCGCCACGAGCTGGTGCTGCAGGTCTACCATGACGGCCGCAGCATCTGGAAGCGCCTGCGCCACTAGCCCGCGCTGCCACGCCGGCGGCCGCCGCCGCGCTTCCGGGCGCCTCACCCCTCACCAGAGCGGCAGCTCGAGGATCTTGGCGTAGAGCAGGAACAGCCCGCCGTAGACCAGCAGGTGGATGAACAGCGAGGGCGTGGGCAGCGGCAGCGCCTGGACCATGTCATGGGCCTTGGCCACGCTCTTGACCGCCAGCAGGCGCACCACCACCAAGGCGATGCCCAGCACGCCGAGCGTCGATGCCATCGCCCACAGCACCTTGCCCCAGTTGGGCAGCGGCAGCTGGGAGACGTGGCTCTGGATCAGCTGCTGAACCACCCCGACGATCAGGATCGCCTCGCCGGTCACCAGCGCTCGGTGGCGCAGCCAGCGCGGCACCCAGCTCCCCTTCCTCCTGCTGCGCCGCTCGCTGGCCATGGGCCGCAGTCTGCCGCCGCAGCGGGCGTGGCAACCCCCCCGCCTGCTCCCGGCGGGCAGGACTGGAAATGCCATGGACCAGCGGATGATGCGCGGCATGACCCTGAGCAAGCGCGTGATCGTCTGCCTCGATGTCCGCGCCGGGCAGGTGACCAAGGGCGTGAAGTTCCAGGGCAACATCGATCTCGGCGATCCGGTCGAGTATGCCCGGCGCTACTACGAACAGGGCGCCGACGAGCTGGTGTTCTACGACATCACCGCCTCGGCCGAGAAGCGCGGGTTGTTCGTCGATGTCGTCCGCCGGGTGGCCGAGGCGATCTTCATCCCCTTTTCGGTCGGCGGCGGCATCCGCTCGGTCGAGGCGATGCGCGAGGTCCTGCTCGCCGGCGCCGAGAAGGTCTCGATCAATTCGCCGGCGGTCCGCGATCCGCTGCTGATCCAGGCCGGTGCACGAGCCTTCGGCGCCCAGTGCGTGGTGCTGGGCATGGATGTCAAGAAGGTCCCCGCCTGCGCCGACCTGCCGTCGGGCTACGAGGTGGTGATCGATGGCGGACGGACGGCGACGGGCAAGGATGCGGTCGCATGGGCACGCCAGGCCGCCGAGCTGGGTGCCGGCGAGATCTGCCTGAACGCCATCGACACCGATGGCGTCCGCCAGGGCTATGAGCTGACCATCACCCGGCTGATCGCCGAGGCGGTGCCCATCCCGGTGATCGCCTCGGGGGGCGGCGGGCGGCCCGAGCACCTGGCAGCCGCGGTCTCCGGCGGTCCGCAGGGCGGCCACGCCGATGCGGCGCTGGTGGCGAGCATGGTCCACTTCGGGGACTACACCATCGCCCAGATCAAGACCGTGATGCGCGCCGCCGGGATCGCCGTCCGCCTGGACGGGTCGCTGACCGCACCTGTACGCTGAGCACGCTTGCCTGGGTGGGCAGATCCCGGATCATCCGCCGCGTCAGCCAATGGTGGTGACCAGGGAGACAGGCGGGAACCGATGCTGCGAGCGCTGCTGCTGACGTCGCTGTATGCGGCATGCTGGGCTGCCGATGCTCCGCCGGCCACCCCGGCACCCCCGACCGCTCCCGGGACGCAGCCGCTCGACCCCGCCACCTCGCACCGCGCCGAAGCGGCCGCCGACGCCTATCTCAAAGCCCAGGCCGACAAGGACGTGCGGCCGACCCCGGAGGCCGAGCACGACCTGGCGACCGCCGAAGTCGACCTGCTGGAGGCCCAGACCTTCCTCGATCAGCACCAGCCGTTCAAGGCCGGTGACCGCTACCTCGAGGCCTCCAAGCTGCTCACCGGCATCGCCGCCGACCAGCGGGCGCTGCTCGACGGGCGGATGCGCAAGGCCTCCACCAGCCTGACCGCCCTGTCGCGCCGGCTGCTCGAAGAGCAGGCCTTCAACCTGGGCACCCAGGACCCCGCCAATCCGGCCGACGCGCACTGACCACCCCCTTTCTGGCCCACCATTCGCTAGACCTCCCCCCTGATGGGTCAACCTGACCCTGCCTCCGGTCCGTCTCCGTCCGAGAAGCCATGCCAGCCAAAGCGAAACGCGACTATTACGAAGTCCTGGGTCTGTCGAAAGGCGCCAGCACCGATGAGATCAAGAAATCTTATCGCAAGCTGGCGATGAAGCACCATCCGGACCGCAATGCCGGCGACAAGGAGGCCGAGACCAAGTTCAAGGAGGCGGCGGAGGCCTACGAAGTCCTCAGCGACGAGCAGAAGCGGGCGCGCTACGACCAGCTCGGCCACGCCGGAGTCGACGGCATGGGGCATGCCGGCAGCGGCTTCAATTCGATGGAGGACATCTTCGCCGCCTTCGGCGATGTCTTCGGCGGCGGCTCGATCTTCGACCAGTTCTTCGGCGGCGGGCGGGGCGAATCGCGCAATCAGGGCGCATCGCTCAAGCTCGGGGTGGAGATCACCTTTCGCGAGGCGGTCGCCGGCTGCACCAAGACCATCGACCTCAAGCGCAACGAGACCTGCGAGATGTGCAGCGGCAGCGGAGCCAAGCCCGGCACCAAGGCCACCACCTGCCGCCTGTGCGGCGGAGCGGGCATCGTGCGCCAGGGCCAGGGCCTGTTCGTGCTGCAGACCACCTGCCCGCAGTGCCATGGCAACGGCAAGAGCATCACCGACCTGTGCCCGTCCTGCCGCGGTGCCGGCACCAATCCCAAGAAGGTGACGATCAAGGTGCGCATTCCCGCCGGCATCGAGGACGGCAGCCGCCTGCGCGTCTCGGGCGAGGGCGAGCCGGGCCGCGACGGCGGCGCGCGCGGCGATCTCTATGTCTATGTCACGGTCAAGGCCGACCGCTTCTTCGAGCGCCATGAGAACGACGTGGTGTGCAAGATCCCGGTGACCTACGCCCAGGCCACCCTCGGGGTCGAGATCGAGGTCCCCACCCTCGACGGCACGGCCAAGCTGAAGATCCCCTCCGGCACCCAACCCAACGACCTGCTGCGCATGCGCGGCCTCGGCATCCCCACCAGCAATGGGCATCGGGGGGATCAGATCGTGGTGGTGCAGCTGACCGTGCCCAAGAAGGTCAGCGAACGCCAGCGCGAGCTCCTGCGCGAACTCGGCGAGATCGATGAGAAGGCAGGCGAACACAAGGGCTTCTTCGAGAAGATGAAGAACCTGTTCGAGTGATACGGCTCCTGATCCGCCTATTCACCTCCCTCACCACACGATTGAAGGCGACCATGACCAGCGACGAATCAGCCAAGCCGCAGCAGACCGACGACGAGGACATCCCCGGCGAGGGCGATCCGATCATCTCGCTGCCCGCCAGCGAGATCGAGGCCCTGCGCCGCGAGAGCGCCGAATGGAAGGAGCGCTGCGCGCGCTCGCAGGCCGAGTTCGACAATGCGCGCAAGCGCCTGCGCAAGGAGGCCGACGAGGCCGGCACGCGAGCGGTGGCGCGCTTCGTCAAGCCGGTGCTGATGGAGATCGACAACCTCGGACGCGCACTGGAGTCCGCCAATCCCGCCGGCTTCGCCGAATTCGCCCAGGGCGTGACCATGATCCAAGCCAATCTGCAGACGGCGCTGCGCACCGCCGGCATCGAGCCGGTAGCCACCGAGGGGCTCTTCGATCCCGCCATCCATGAGGTGATCGCCGAGGCCGAGCATGCCGACAAGCCGCGCGGCACCATCGTGCAGGTCCATCGCCCGGGCTACCGCCTCAAGGACCAGCTGGTGCGGGCGGCGCAGGTGGTGGTGGCGCGCGCTCCATCAGGGCATGCAGGCAGCGCCGGGGGCGCCGCCGGCCATGGCGGCTAGCCGGCCAGTCGGCTGACCAGCCAGGCACCCGCCCCGCGGGCCAGGCACCGGGGCGGCGGCTCACAGCATCGGGATGTACGGCTGCGGCGCCGGAAGGCCGGTTCCGCCATGGGCCACAGCCGCGATGACGGACAGGATCATCACCAGGAGAGCCGTCGCTATCAGCGAGAAGACCACGCCGATGCGGCCACATACCAGACCGGCGGTGGCCAGGCCGGACGGCAGGTAGTGATCAGGCAGCTGCAGGTACGCCTTCGCTGCGCGGCGGGCGTTGACCACTGCGGCGATGCCGAGCAGCAGGCCCACCCCGGGAACCGCCCAGGCCATCAGCGCGAGCACGCCGCAGGCCAGGCTGGCGACGGCACCGGGTGGATGCGGCTTCATGACGGATGGTGTGGTGCCAGATTGCCAGCGCAACCGCCGAAGCATCACCCGCCGGCGCCGCGTGCATCCCCGGGCGGCTACGTAGCATGCTCGGCGATGGATTTCTACGGCCTGACCTCAGCCGATGCCCGCGCGTGGGCCGCAGAGCGCGGCCTGCCCGCCTACCGCGGCTCGCAGATCCTCTCCGGACTCTACCGCCCAGGCGTGGCGCGCTTCGCCGACATCCCGGGGCTGCCGCACGAGCTCTGCGCCAGGCTCGATGGCGGTTTCAGCCTGCTGCCGGGAGTCGAGCACCGCCGCCAGGAGAGCGGCGACGGCACGGTGAAATCGCTGCTGAAGCTCCAGGACGGCCGCCTGGTCGAATGCGTCTCGATCCCGACCAGCGATCGCCATACGGTATGCGTCTCCAGCCAGGTCGGCTGCGCCGTCGGCTGCACCTTCTGCGCTTCCGGCCAGAATGGCGTCGAACGCGACCTGACCGCCGGCGAGATCGTCTACCAGGTGTGGTTCCACCACCAGCGCCGGGCGGTGACCAACGTGGTGTTCATGGGCTCAGGCGAGCCGATGTTCAACTACGACAATGTGCTCAAGGCCATCGCCGTGCTCGCCGACCCCGGCGGCCTGGGCCTGGGGCGGCGGCGCTTCACCATCTCGACCTCAGGCGTGCCCAAGCGCATCCGCCAGCTCGCGCACGATGAGCCGCAGATCACCCTCGCCTTCAGCCTGCATGCCGCCGACGACGAGACCCGCAACCGCATCGTGCCGCTCAACCGCCGCTGGCCGCTCGCAGAGCTGCTCGCGGCGATGGACGACTACAGCACGGTGGTCAATCGGCGCATGACCTTCGAGTATGTGCTGCTCGAGGGCGACAACATGGGCGACGACCATGCCCGGCGTCTCGCCGAACTGGCCCGCCGCTATGGCGCCCATATCAATCTGATGCCCTTCAACCCGGTCGTCGGCAGCCCGCATCGGCGGCCGACGGAGGAGCAGGTGACGGCATTCGCCCGGCTGGTGACCGCCCAGGGCGGCCACTGCACCATCCGCGGTCAGCGCGGTGCCGATATCGATGCCGCCTGTGGCCAGCTGCGCCGCCGGGAGGATGCAGGCCGCGCCGGCACCGGTCTCGCCGGCCTGGGTGAGCTCATCGCCTCGCTCGGCGAGGACGCGCCGGGCAGTGCGGCAACGCTTCCGCCTGCGGCAGATGCCTCACCCAGCGCAGCCCGGCCGGATGGCGGGGCTGGGTGAGGGACCGGGCCTGGTCTTCGCCCGACTGTTCAGGCCCGACTGTTCAGGCACACCGTCCATTCCTGGAATCTACCGTGATTCCCTCGCAATTTATCATAATGCGACCCAACCATAAAATCACGCTCGACTTGCGGTTCACGTGATGACACCTGGAAATGCGATAGTTGGCACATGTCGACATCGCTGTTAGTAGATCGCTCCAAGGGTAGGCCGTGGGAAGATGTGCCTGAGGACGTTTCATCGCACCACTAACCACCAATGGTACTCGCCTCGACGCGGAACCTCACGGGAGACCGTCGCGTACAGAGTGGATTGACGCAGCGATGACGACTCCCCTCTGACACGTCGATGGATCTCTGCGCATGCGATCCCAAGCGTCCGTTACCTGCATGTGGACGGTCAGGGAGCCATGTCCCGTGTGATGTCGCATATGGGTCAGTTAAAATCCTCATGCCGCTGCTCGCCCATGTCATTGCACTGCGGCCGACTCCTGCCCAGGTGACGCTCTTCCTCAAGGCCGCAGGCTGCGCCCGCCTGGCCTACCATTGGGGCCTGGCGCAGTGGAACCGCGAGTAC
>Ga0302319_10001244_pt1 | contig 57202 bp, 56 predicted proteins | sample Bog_T0_2_FD_203319 | JGI IMG/M metagenome (GOLD analysis project Ga0302319, IMG submission 203319) | Peat permafrost microbial communities from Stordalen Mire near Abisko, Sweden - Bog_T0_2 | ecosystem: Environmental > Terrestrial > Soil > Wetlands > Peat | place: Sweden: Abisko, Stordalen Mire...
GGGCGGCTTGTCTTGCCCGGCGCAAAATGCGATGCGGTTTGCATGGCTCTGACAGTCCTGTTCATCGCGGCCCTGTGGGCGGGGGTGCAGAATGCGCTGGCCGGCGGCGGCTCCTTTATCACCCTGCCTTGCCTGATGCTGACAGGCATGGATGCGCGGGCCGCCAATATCACCTCCACCTTGGCGCTGTTTCCCGCCCAACTCGTCACCGGCGCCACTGGCTACAAAAATGCCACCGGCGCGGGCGGTCATTCCATCCGGTCCATGGCCGTCATCAGCCTGGCGGGCGGGGCGGTGGGCGCGATGCTGCTGCTGATGACGCCGTCCAGTTTCTTTGCCGCGCTGGTGCCATGGCTGGTGCTGTTCGCCACCGGCATTTTCGCCTATGGCAGTTTCATGCCCCGCAAAGCCGAGACCGCGCCGCGCATCGGAAAGGCAGGCGCGGGCATGGCGCAATTTTTCATCTCCATCTATGGCGGCTATTTCGGCGGCGGCATCGGTTTCCTGATGCTGGCGGCGCTGAGTGCGGCCGGTCTGGCGATACGCGCCGCCTCCTCGACCAAGAATCTGTTGGCCGGCGTGATGAACGCCTCGGCGGTGGCAATCTTTGTATTCTCGCCGCAGGTGCATTGGCTGCAGGCGGGCATCGCCTGCGCCGGGGCGGTGAGCGGCGGCTATATCGGCGGCACCATGGTGAACAAGGTCAATGAAAAGGCGCTGCGGATCGTGGTGGTGCTGATCGGCATCGCCCTGACGGTGGGCCTGTTCCTGCGCGCCCATCAGGGCGCCTAAAGGCGCCCTCTCTAATAAGCCCCTCTGCCTTGCATGCGCTTCGCGCAAAAGGGGGGTGAGCATGGCGCCCAAGCCATGCGAACGACCTGCGCTCGCTGCGAGATTAGTTGGGCTGCGGCGTGGTCCGCAAATACGGTTTGTGGGTCTTGTAGCCGGGGAACAGCGACTTGGCTTCGTCGTCGCTGACCGCGCCGGTGATGATGACATCGCCGCCCTGTTTCCAATCCGCCGGCGTCGCAACCTTGTGCTTGGCGGTGAGCTGCATGGAGTCGATCACCCGCAATATTTCATCGAAATTGCGCCCGGTTGTCATGGGATAGACCAGCAGCAGCTTGATGCGCTTGTCGGGCCCGATGATGAAGACATTGCGCACCGTGGCATTGTTGGCTGGGGTGCGGCCTTCCGAGGTACCGGCTGTGTCGGCGGGCAGCATGCCGTAAAGTTTTGATACCTTCAGGTCGGTGTCGCCGATCATGGGATAGTTGGGACCCATGCCCTGGGTCTCCTTGATGTCAACCGACCATTTGGCATGGTTCTCCACCGGGTCCACCGACAGGCCCAGCACCTTGACGCCGCGCTTGTCGAATTCCGGTTTCAGCTTGGCGACGGCGCCCAGCTCGGTGGTGCAGACCGGCGTGAAATCCTTGGGGTGGGAGAAAAACAGCACCCAACTGTCACCGGCCCAATCATAGAAATGCAGCGGCCCCTCGGTCGAGGCGGCGGTGAAATCGGGGGCGATGTCGTTGATCGAAAGCGGCATGGCAGTATTCCTCTGGCAATAGGACGGCGGACTTTATCCCAAAATGCCCCACTTCCAATATCCCGGGGCGAAACAGCATTCCCGCGATTTTCACATAAGGGTAAGGGGGAATTTGCGGTTGACGGCGGGCGCCTGCTGGCGCAAGGGTTCCGCCCAGGTGCAAGGTCTAGGGAACGCGGTTCAACACCGCGGCTGCCCCCGCAACTGTAACCGGCGAGTGATCGTCCATACTGCCACTGACCATCTTCGGAGGGTTGGGAAGGCGGGCGAGAGCAAGAACCCGGGAGCCAGGAAACCTGCCTCGCACTGTCGTCCAGTTTTCGGCCGGGGTGCGCCGAAGATTCGCGGGGTAAACCGTCGCGGCGACAAAGTTGGGGTCGTTGCGGGGCGTTTTTGAACCACAAGCAAAATGCAGCCGTGCGGCTCCTGAACCTGTCAGGAGAAGTCATGTTGAAATCCATTCTGCTTATCGGTGTCGCCGCTATCGCGCTGTCTCCGTCTCTTTCCTATGCCGATGACACCGAAAACGTCATTGTCACCGCCACCCGCATCGCCACGCCGGAAGACCAGGTCGCCAGTTCGGTCACGGTGGTGGATGCGGCCCAGATCGAAAGTCAGCAACGGAAATCGCTGCCGGATGTTCTGAAAGATGTTCCGGGCCTGAATATCGTGCGCACGGGCGGCGAGGGCGGCCAGACTTCGGTCTTCACCCGCGGCACCAATTCAAACCACACCAAGATACTGGTGGACGGGATTGACGTGTCCGATCCCTCAACCCCCAACGACACGTTCGATCTCGGCAAGCTCAGCGCCGCCGATATCGCCAAAGTGGAAGTGCTGCGCGGGCCGGGCTCGGGCCTGTACGGTTCGGATGCCATCGGCGGGGTGATTTCTGTCATCACCAAAAGCGGCGACGGACCGCTCAGTGTGATCGGCCATGCCGAAGGCGGCAGTTTCGACACCTTCAACCAGGATGCCACAATTAGCGGTTCGCAGGACCGCTTTCATTACCGGCTCACCGTGGCGCACCAGCATGCGGGCGATACACCGGTGACGCCGGCCGCGATCCTGCTGCCGGGCGAAAAGGCCAATGGCGATTATTATGACAGCATCAGCGCTTCGGCCAAGCTGGGCTTTGACGTTAGCGATAATTTCGATCTCGGCCTGGTCGCGCGCAGCAATGACGGGCTGGAAAAAATCACCGGCGATGGCTTCAGTCTCAAGACCTTTACCGGCTTTCCCTCGCCAACCCAGTCTCGCATCACGTTGCAGGGCAATGACGCCCGCGCCACGGCCCATCTGGTCTTGGGCGCGTTCGACCAGACCCTGGGATTTGCCTTCAGCAGCGCGGTGACAAGCGACAATGATCCCAACAATGGCAAGTCGCGCAATTCCGGCAGCCGCACCAAGCTGGACTGGCAGGCCAATTGGAACGTGATGGACGGGCAGACGGTGGTGTTGGGCGCGGAAACGGCGCGCGACGCCATTCATTTGCCGCTCTCGGCGGGCATCACCATCAATGCCGGTTATGCCGAATTGCAATCGGTGCTGGGCGATTTCAGCAACGCCGTCAGCGCGCGTTACGACGACAATAGCCCCTTCGGCAACAAGTTCACCTATCGCATTGCGCCGACTTACCGGATCGGGGAAACCGGCACGCGGCTGAAAGCCAGCTTCGGCACCGGCTTCAAGGCGCCGTCTTTGGAGGATCTGTTCGGCCCCTTCGGCCACAATCCCAATCTCAAGCCGGAAACCAGCATCGGCTACGATGTCGGGCTTGAACAAAATGTGCTGCCGGACCTGACCGGCGGCGTCACCTGGTATCACAATGACATCCGCAACCTGATCGAATCCGGGCCGCCGCCGACTTACGCGCCCATCAATATCGACAAGGCGCGGACGCAGGGCGTCGAGGCGTATCTGGCCTGGATGCCGCTGGATGTGCTGAAGCTGCGCGCCGATTACACCTATACCGAGGCGCGGGACGTCACCCTGAACAAGCGGTTGCTGCGGCGGCCCGCCAACAAACTCAGCGGCGACGCCCTATGGCAGGCGCTGCCGCAGCTTTCGCTGGATGCCACGCTGCTTTATGTAAGCGGGGCGGTGGATGTGGGCCGTGAAAGCTTCCTGCCGGTGAAGGATCAGAATTATGTTACGGCGGATCTTTCGGTCAATTATGCCCTGTCGGACATGTTCACGCTTTATGGCCGGGCGGATAACCTGTTCAATGAAGTCTATCAAAATCCAAACGGGTTCTTGCAGCCGGGACAGGGCTTTTATGCCGGCATCAAGGCGACGTTTTAAATGAAGCATGGAGCATCGGCCCGGAAAAGTGGACTTCCGGTTTTCCGGGCGCCGCCGGAGGCGCCTTTTGGAAAAATTGGGCGCGTCCGCGCCCGGGCCGTGCGACCAAAAATAAAGTTTGGCGCGGCGATGATCCTGTTGGCACTTTGCCGGCCGGTGATCGCCGCGCCACCACAACACATCATGTCGCTCAAACTCTGTAACGACGAGCTGCTGATGGATTTGGTGCCGCCGCAGCGCATTGCCTCGATCTCTTATCTGTCGCGGGAGAAGGCGGCGCTGAAAATCTGGCCCGAGGCGGCACAGATTGCGGTCAATCACAATACCGCCGAAGAAGTCCTGGCGGTGCATCCCGATCTGATCCTCACCGACGAATTCACCACGCCTGCGATGCGGGTCATGCTGGCCCAAAGCGGCGCCAAACTGGTCGCGGTGCCGGAGGCGCAGAATTTCGACCAGATACGCGCGGTAACACGCTTGCTGGCGGACGCGGTCGGGGCGCGGCCCCGGGCCGAAGCGCTGATCGCCCGGATGGATGAAACCCTGCGCCGGCTCGCCGCGAGCGCGCCGCGCCGGCCCATCCGCGTCGCGGGCTGGGGCGGCGGCGGCTATGTGCCGGGCCGGGACGGGCTGTTCAACAGCGTGCTGGTTGCCGCGGGCGGCCAGAGCATTGAGGGCGGCTATTATGATGTCGAAAGCCTTATCGCGGCCCGGCCCGAATTGCTGGCTTACGGCGATAATTACAGCGATTCGCCATCGCTGCGCCGCGACCAGAATGCCCATCCCGTGCTGCTGAAATTGTTCGCGGGCCGGCGCATCACCTATCCCTCGGCGCTTTATGGCTGTGGCTTGCCGCAAAGCGCCGATGCCGCCGTGGCGCTGCGGGGCGCGCTGATGGCGGCGATGCGCAGTCCCGCTCCGTTCAAGAGCGGCACGCCGTGAGGTCATTGATCCTTATACTGACGATATTGCTGCTGCTGGCGGTGGTGGCCTCGCTGCTGGCGGGGCGGGTGTGGATCGCGCCGCAGGATATTTTTTCCGGCAACAAGCTGGCGGTCCTGATCGTCAGCGACATCCGCGCCCCCCGCACCATCCTGGCGCTGGCGATGGGGGCGACGCTGGGCCTGTCCGGCGCGGTGCTGCAGGGACTGACGCGCAATCCGCTGGCCGAACCGGGTCTCCTGGGCGTTTCCACCGGCGCGGCGCTGGGGGCAGTGATCGCGATTTATTTCGGCGCCGCTACGGTCTCGGTGCTGGCGGGGCCGCTGTTCGGATTGCTGGGCGCGCTGGCAGCCTGCACTCTGACATTTGCATTGGGACGCGGCGGCACCATCGCGCTGATTTTGGCGGGCGCGGCGGTTTCAAGCCTCACCGCCGCGGGCATCGCGCTGGCGCTGAATTTTGCGCCCAATCCTTATGCCGCCTATGAGATCATGAGCTGGCTCTTGGGTTCGCTGGCCGACAAAAGCTGGGTGCAAGTCTGGCTGGTGTTGCCATTCGTGATCATCGGTTGCGCATTGCTGGCCTCCACCGGCCGCGCCCTCGATGCCCTGTCTCTGGGTGAGGCCCAGGCGGAAAGCCTGGGCATCGCCATGAACCGGCTGCGCTTTACCATCATCGCCGGCACGGCGCTGGCGGTGGGCGCCGCCACTTCGGTCACCGGAGCCATCGGTTTCATTGGCTTGGTGGCGCCGCATCTGGCCCGGCCTTTTGCGGGCCACCAGCCCAGCCGCATTTTGCTGCCCGCCAGCCTGGGCGGTGCGCTGCTGCTTCTGGCCGCCGATATCGCGGTGCGCGAGATTCATCTGGGCCCGGAAATCAAGCTGGGCGTTTTCACCAGCCTGATTGGCACGCCCTTCTTCTTCTGGCTGGTGCTGCGCCTGCCGAGAAAGTCGCCATGACCTATCTGATGGCCGAACATGTCTGCGTGGCCAAGGGCGGGCGAACCATCCTGGAGAATGTCCCGCTGGAAGCCGGCGCCGGCGATTTCGTCGCGGTGATCGGGCCCAATGGCGCGGGCAAATCCACCTTGCTGGCGGTGCTGGCGGGATTGCTGAAGCCGAATTCCGGCGACATCAGCCTGGATGGAAAGAACTTTGCCGAAATTCCGCGCAAAATACTGGCGCGGCGCCGGGCCTATCTGCCGCAAAACCCGCTGTGCGAATGGCCGCTGTCGGTGGAGCGGCTGGTGGCGCTGGGCCTGACGCCGCAGCTTCCCGCGCTGGGCGCGCTGCCGGCGGAATTCGAACCGGCGATTACACGCGCCCTGGAAGCCTGCGACCTGGTGGATCGCCGCGAGCAGACTGTCACCACCCTGTCGGGCGGAGAATTCTCGCGCGCCATGCTGGCCCGCGCTCTGGTGGGCGAGCCCGATATCCTGATTGTGGATGAGCCGGTCACAGGGCTTGATCCCCGCCATGCCATGGACTGTGCCATGCGGCTGGCCGTCTATGCCAAAAGCGGCAAGCTGGTGATCGCCTCCCTGCATGATCTCACCCTGGCGGCGCGGCACGCCAACCGCATCTTGGCACTGAAAGAGGGGCGGGTGGCGGGTGAGGGCGCGCTCACATCAGCGCTGATTGCCAAAGTCTTTGATGTGCAGGCGGAATTGCGGGGTGAGGGCAATTTCATCAGCGTCGGCATTTTGCCATTGCCTGATTCGCATGATTACCGGAAACCATCTGCGTAAAAATTCAAGTCACCAAACGCGGCTGATCCGCCCGATATTTTTCACCTTCTCCGTATTATCCACACCCCAATACGTCTTGACGGAACCAGGTAATGAACCACTAGATGTGGCGGCTGGGTTCTCTGATTTGTCACAATCTTTGGGGTACTAAGGCATCTGGTGGGCTCGAAATGGGTCCGGCCACGGCCTTTTTGTCCCCTCGAGAGCGCCCTGATTTTCAGCGGACCGATACACGGTCCACCTGGTTTTGGGGGCTTTCATGTCGGCACTCGGCAAACGCGACTATAACGGCGATTTCGATGAAAACGGCCAGTTGGTCGAGACGCCTTACCGTCCCAGTCTGGCGGAACGCAAAGCGGCCGCCCTGCGAAAGCCGGCCTCGACGCAGGATCTGCACAAGCCGGTGGTCAAGCCGCCGATGCCCGCGCCGCTGGCTCGAAAGCCGTTGGCCGCCGACCTCAACCTGGACCGTTCGCGCGACGCCCTGCTCACCGCGTTCGGCAAGGCGACGCTGAGCGACCGCTATCTGATGCCGGGCGAAAGCTTCCAGGACATGTTCGCGCGGGTGTCCTGCGCCTATGCCGATGATGTGCCTCACGCCCAGCGCCTCTATGACGCCATGAGCCAGCTCTGGTTCATGCCCGCCACCCCGGTTTTGTCCAATGGCGGCACCAAGCGCGGGTTGCCGATCTCCTGTTTCCTCAATGACGTGCCGGATTCACTCGATGGCATTGTCGGCACCTGGAACGAGAATGTCGCCCTGGCCAGCAATGGCGGCGGCATCGGCACCTATTGGGGCAAGGTCCGCTCCATCGGCGAAAAAGTGAAGACCGGCCAGACCAGCGGCATCATCCCCTTTATTCATGTGATGGACGGGCTGACGCTGGCGATCAGCCAAGGCTCTCTGCGGCGCGGCTCGGCGGCGGTGTATCTGGACATCACCCATCCGGAGATCGAGGAATTCCTGGAAATCCGCAAGGCCAGCGGCGATTTCAACCGCAAGGGCTTGAATCTGCATCACGGCATCAACATCACCGACGAATTCATGCTGGCGGTGAAGGACAACAAGATGTTCGGGCTCAAAAGCCCGAAGGACGGCCAGGTCTTGCGCGAAATCAACGCCCGCCAGCTCTGGCAGCGCATTTTGGAGACAAGGCTGCAGACCGGCGAGCCCTATATCCTGAACATTGACGCGGTGAACCGGGCGCTGCCCAAGCACCAGCGGGAGCTGGGCCTCAAGGTCAACACCTCCAACCTGTGCAGCGAGATCACCCTGCCGACCGGGATCGACCATCTGGGCAAGGACCGTACCGCGGTCTGCTGCCTGTCGTCGCTGAATATCGAGACCTGGGACCAGTGGAACGAGGTGCCCGGCTTTGTCGAGGACGTGCTGCGCATGCTCGACAATGTCCTGACCGACTTTATCGATACCGCGCCCGACAGCATGGCGCGGGCCAAATATTCCGCCATGCGCGAACGCTCGGTCGGACTGGGCGTGATGGGTTTTCATTCCTTCCTGCAGTCCAAGGGCATTCCCATGGAAAGCGCCATGGCCAAATCGTGGAATCTGCGCCTTTTCAAGAAGATACGGCGGGAAGCGGATGCGGCGTCTTATATATTGGCCGAGGAACGCGGCGCCTGTCCGGATGCGCAGGAGCGCGGCATGAAGGCCCGCTTCAGCCACAAGATCGCCATCGCCCCCACCGCCAGCATCTCGATCATCTGCGGCGGCACCAGCGCCTGCGTCGAGCCCATCCCGGCCAATGTTTACACCCACAAGACCCTGTCGGGCGCCTTCTCGGTGCGCAATCCCTATTTGCAGGAATTGCTGGCGTCCAAGGGCAAAGACACGCCCGAGACCTGGGCCTCGATCGTGGAACAGGAAGGCTCGGTGCAGCATCTGGACTGTCTGAGTGACGACGAGAAATCGGTCTATCGCACGGCGTTCGAGATCGACCAGCGCTGGGTGATCGAGCTGGCGGCCGACCGTACACCCTTCATCTGTCAGAGCCAGTCGCTCAACCTTTACTTGCCCGCCGACATCGACAAGTGGGATCTGCACATGCTGCATTGGACGGCGTGGGAGCGCGGCATCAAGAGCCTTTATTACTGCCGCTCCAAATCCATCAGCCGCGCCGGTTTCGCCGGCCAGCTGGAGAAAAAGGGCGCCAAGGCGGCCCAGGTGAGCAAGACCGATTATGAGGAATGCCTGGCATGTCAATGAAACTGGGTGGCGTCGATCCGCGCACCCTGATCGGCAAAAAGACCATCGGGCTGCTCAATTCCAGCGGCACCTATGACATCACCCGCTATCCCTGGGCCTATGACTGCTGGAAGCGCCAGCAGCAAACGCACTGGATGGGCGAGGAGGTGCCGCTGGGCGCCGATATCAAGGACTGGCAGTCCGGCCGGCTGAACGACTCTGAAAAGAATTTGCTGACCCAGATTTTCCGCTTCTTCACCCAGTCGGACGTCGAGGTCGGCGACAATTACCTCAAGCGCTACATTCCCATCTTCCAGCCGCTGGAAGTGCAGATGATGATGGCCGCCTTCACCAATATGGAGACGGTGCATATCGACGCCTATGCCCTGCTGCTGAAGACGCTGGGCATGCCCCAGACCGAATTCGAGGCTTTCCGCGACTATGACGAGATGAAGGCCAAGGCCGACTATATGCATACTTTCGGCGTGGGCACTGTCTCGGACGTGGCGCGCACGCTCGCCATGTTCGGCGCCTTCACCGAGGGTATGTCGCTGTTCGCCAGCTTCGCCATGCTTTTGAACTTCCCCCGCCACAACAAGATGAACGGCATGGGGCAGATCGTGTCCTGGTCGGTGCGCGACGAAAGCCTGCATTGCGAAGGCATCACCAAGCTCTATCACGCCTGGAATGACGAAACCGGCGCCGTGACCAAGGCGGTGCAGGACGACATCATCGACGTCGCCAAGACCATGGTGGGGCTGGAAGAGGGCTTTATCGATCTCGCCTTTGGCCTGGGCGAGGTCCAGGGCATGACCCCCGGCGCGATCAAGGATTATGTCCGCTATATCGCCGATTGGCGCCTCACCCAGCTCAAACTGACGCCGGTGTTCGGCAATTTCGAAGAAACCGAAAGCGGCTACAAGCAGCTGAGGGCCCATCCGCTGCCCTGGCTGGTGGAAATTCTCAACGGCGTGGAACACGCCAACTTCTTTGAGCAGCGCGCCACGGAATATTCCAAGGGCGCCACCAGCGGTTCCTGGGACGGCGAAGCGGGTGTGTGGTCCAACTTCGATAAAAGAAACAACCTGGCAGCGGAATAGTCAGAGCGCGTTCAGCGGCAACCCGCTCTCCCGCCAGGCCTTGACGCCGCCATCCAGCGCCGCCGCCCTGGTGAAACCCATTTCCCGCAAGGTCGCCGCCGCCAGCGTGGAAATCTGGCCGAACTCGCAGCAAACCAGGATGCGTTTGGTGGGGTCGGGCAATTCCTTGTTGACGCGCAATTCCAGCTGGCCGCGCGGCAGATGCTGGGCGCCGGGAATATGGCCGGCGGCAAAGGCGTCTTTCTCCCGCACATCCAGAAGAACAAGTCCCAACTCATTGCGGCCCACCCGCTCCGCCAGTTCGGACATGGATATGAAGGCTACCCTCGCCGCCGCGTCGCTGAGAAGCTGGGCCACCGTCTTGCCGCCGCTCATATTGGTGCGCAGCGCTTCGGTGAGATGCACCGGCGCATCGAGATTGAGTTTTTTCATCATCTCGACAAATTCGCCGCGCGCCCGCGTCTGCAGGCGCGGATTGCTTTCGATCTCGGCCCCGATGGTGGAATGGCTGCGGCCCTTATAATCATGGGCGGGATAGACTTTCAGGGCCGGGTCCAGTTTCAGCAGGCTGTTGAACAGGCTGTCATATAGCGCGTCGGGATCGCCGCTGGGCAGGTCGGTGCGGCCGGTGGCGCCGATCAAAAGCGTGTCGCCGGTAAAGACCCGGTCGTCGGCCAGCACGCACATGGAATCGCGCGTGTGGCCGGGGGTGTGCAGCGCCTTCAGCCGCATCCCGCCCACCCGCAAAATCTCGCCATCGGCCAGGCGGAAATTGGCATAGGGCGCGGGCGACAGCGCGTGTGTCACCACCGGTGCGCCCAATTTCAGGCCCAGCTCCTTGGCCGCCGAGAAATGGTCGGCATGGGTGTGGGTGTCCAGCACATAGCGGATGCGCAGGCCCTCGCGCGCCGCCAGGCCAAGATAATAGTCCGACTGCTGCAGGTTGGGGTCGATCAGCACGGCGGCATGGCTGTCGCTGCAGCCCAGAAGGTAAGACTGGCATCCGCCGGTGGCGATCTGCTCGAAAATCATGCAGCGTCCCCAAAATAAAATTCAGTGTGCCAGAATCAGGGGCCGGTTTCTATCCGCTGCGCAGCCGGGCGCGGAAAGCCCGATCCTGTTTCAGGGCATATTCCCGCGCCATGGCCTTGCGGCGGGTGCGGTGCTTTTCGGCATAAACCAGCACCCAGGCGCGGGCCCGGGTGGATTTGGCGCCGCGTTTGCCAAGACCGTTATGTTCGGCCAGCCGCCGCTCCAGGTCGACTGTCCAGCCGACATAAGTGATTGTCCGGCCAACGGGATTTTTGCTCATAAGGACATAAACAAAGGACGGCATAAGGCTAGTTCCGCCATTTTTGCAAGGCTGGCAAGACCAAAAGCACGGCTTGTGCGCCGCCCCGCCGGGGTCTATATGCTTGCCTAGGCAAGTATTGCCTCGGCAATATTTGACCGTCCCTTTCAGCGGTGCCCTGAAAGGGATGTCAGGCAACCGTTAGCGTCAGCGTATGCGGTTGCTTGGCCGGATTGAGGGAAGTTTCTGTGAAGCCTTATTATCGTCCCGGCAATTTTGCGATGAAGAATTCCGTGGGTTACCTGATGCGGATGGCGGTCAACCGCGTACTGCCGCAGATGGAATCCCTGTTTCAGGACCAGGAATTGACCTTTTCGCAATGGACCACGCTGGTGGCGCTGCATGACGGGCGCATCACCACTGCCGGCGACCTTGCCCACAATATCTGCCATGATGCCGGCTCCCTCACCCGCCTGATCGACCAGATGGAAAAGCGCGGTCTGGTCACCCGCCAGCGCAGCAAGCAAGACCGCCGTGTCGTCACCCTGACATTGACCGCGCGCGGCCGTGCCCTGGTCGAGGGTTTGGCGCCCCGGGTGATGAATTTCTGGAACAGGCTGCTCTCGGGATTTTCCCATACCGAGGTGGATACGCTAATCGCGCTCCTGACCCGTCTGGTACTGGCGGCGGACCCGCGCGCTTCGTCGAAATTGCATCTTTCCAAATTGCCCATTTTCACCGCCCGGAAGAAATCGGCATGAAAAAGATTCTTGCTGTGTTGCCCGCCCTGTTACTCACAGCCTGTGTCGCCGCGCCGCCCACCACGCCGCAGCTCAAGGAACTCGCGCCGGAAACGCTGGGACTTGGCGCCGCTGCCGCGCCGCAATTTCCCGACGCCTGGTGGACGGCGTTTCGCGATCCGCAGGTGGACCGCCTGGCCGGGCTGCTGGTTTCCGGCAATCCCACCCTGGCCGGGGCCATCGCCAAAATTCGCGCGGCTGAGTCTGACGCCGCCGCCGCCGGCGCCGCGGCCCTGCCGCAGCTTACCCTGGACGGGCAGGAGCAGCGCACCTTGTTCTCCAAGGACTATATTATTCCACCGCCTTACGGTGGCAGTTATCGCTGGTATGGCCAGGTCGAAGGCAATCTCAGCTGGAATCTGGATTTCTGGGGCAAGCAGAAAGACCTGATCGCCAAGGCGGGCGACAATGCCAATGCGGCGATGCTGGATGCGCAAGGCGCGCGGCTGGCGCTGTCCGGTGCTTTCGCCCAGACCTATATCGGTCTCTATCTGGCTTATGCGAATGGCGATATCGCCGACGCCACGGTCGCCGAGCGCGAAGAGATTCTCAAACTGACCCAAGGCCGTTTCAATGCCGGGCTTGAGAATGGCTCGGCTGTCGAACAGGCCAAGGCGCTGGTGGCGCTGGCGCGGGTGGACCGCCGGCGCTATGCCGCCCAGCGTGAGATGGACGTGCATGCCATCGCGGCACTGACCGGGCAAGGGGCGTCCGCCTATGCCGGTTTTGTCCGGCCAGTGCCGGACCTGGACGCAGCGCTGCCGCTGCCCGAAACTTTGCCCGCCGATCTTCTCAGCCGCCGTCCCGATATTCTGGCGGCGCGGGCACGGGTTGACGCGGCGGTCCATGGGCGCGAGGCGGCGCATGCCGATTTCTATCCCGACATCAATCTGGAGGCTTTCGCCGGTTTCCAGGCCATCGGGTTATCCAATCTGGTGACCGGCAACGCTTTTACGATGGGGATCGGCCCGGCCATTCATCTGCCGATTTTCGACGCGGGAAAAATTCGTGCCCAATATGCCGGCGCCACCGCGGCGCTGGATGTTGCGGTCAGCGATTATAATGGTGCGGTGCTGAACGCGGTGAAGCAGACCGCCGACGCCATGACAGAGGTCAAGAGCCTGGCCGGCCAGCGCGCCGACCAGCAGGCGGCGCTGGACAGCGCCACCCGGGCTTTCCGGCTGGCCGAGGAACGCTACCGCAGCGGTCTGTCGGATCAGATTCCGATGCTGACGGCCGAGGCCACGCTGCTCACCGCGCGCCAGCAGATGGCCGGGCTGGTGGCGCAAAGCGCCATCGAGCGCATCACGCTGCTGCTCTCCGTGGGTGGAGGGTTCAACCCGACCAATGAGGCAATCGCCAAACAAGAAAGTCCCCCACCATGACCGTGGCCCTGCGCTATCGCTCCGGGCTTTCGTCGTTCGAAATGGTCCGTCGTCAGCGACAGCGTCGTGCGACGACCATTTCGTTCGCTTCGCGAACCACTTCTCAAGGACTGATGTCATGAGCAATGCCGCTTTTCCCAACCATAATCGCCGCAATGGCTTTCTGATCCTGGGCGCCCTTATCGTGATCGCCGCCATCGGCTATGGGCTTTACTGGTTTCTGGATGCGCGGTTTTATGAAAGCACCGACGATGCCTATGTCGCGGGCAATGTCGTGGCCATTACCAGCCGCGAAAACGCCACGGTAATGTCGCTGCATGCCGACAACACCCAGACTGTGAAACAGGGCCAGTTGCTGATCGAGATGGACCCTGCCACCGCCGATGTGAATATGGCGGCCGCCGAGGCCAATCTGGCGCGGGCGGTGCGCAGTGTGCGCGGCGAATTTTCCGGCGCCGATGCCTATCGCGCCCAACTGGCCCAGGCGCAGGTGGCGCTGGCCCAGGCGCAAAGCGATTACCAGCGCCGCCAATCCGCCTCTGCTGATGGCGCCGTGTCAGGTGAGGAGCTGGCGCATGCCCGCGACGCGGTCGCGGCTGCCGAGGCCACCGTCAATTCCGCCAAGGGCGGGTTGGACCATGCCCTGTCCCAGGTCGAGGGCGCCAGCATTGCCGACAACCCCGATGTGCTGTCGGCCGAGGCGCAATTGCGCAATGCTGCCATCGCGCTCGGCCATATGCGCCTGATCGCGCCGGTGGACGGTGTGATCGCCCAGCGCACCGTGCAGGTCGGCCAGCAGGTGGCCGCCGGCACGCCGCTGATGGCGGTGGTGCCGCTGTCCAGTGTCTGGATCGATGCAAATTTCAAGGAAGTGCAGCTTGCCGACATGCGTATCGGCCAGCCCGTCACCGTCACGGCGGACGTGTATGGCGGCGGCGTCGCCTATCACGGCCATATCGAAGGGCTTGGCGCCGGTTCGGGCAGCGCCTTTGCGCTGCTGCCGCCGCAGAATGCCAGCGGCAACTGGATCAAGATCGTGCAGCGCGTGCCGGTGAGGATTGCGCTTGATCCGAAGGAACTGGCCGATCATCCGCTGCGGGTCGGGCTGTCGGTCGCGGCCAGCGTGAATGTCCGCGATACCTCCGGACCGTCGGTGACCTCGGCGATGAGCGGCGGCACCATGACGGCCGACACCGGCGAGGATACCAAAGCCGCCACCGATGCCCTGATCGCAAAAATCCTGGCCGCCAACGGAGCGAACCGGTGAGCAGTCCGGGCGCGGCAGCGCCCGCAACAGCCACACCTGCCTTTGCGCCGCCGCCCATGACGGGCATGCCGCTGGCGATCACGGCGCTGATGCTGGCGCTGGGCACCTTCATGCAGGTGCTGGACTCCACCATCGCCAATGTCTCGCTGCCTACCATTGCCGGCAATCTGGGCGTCAGCCCCGACCAGGGCACCTGGGTGATCACCTCCTTCGCCGTGTCCAACGGCATCGGCGTGCCCCTGACGGGCTGGCTGATGGGGCGCTATGGCGTGGTCAAGATTTTCGTACTTTCGGTGCTGGCTTTCACCATCGCCTCATTTCTGTGCGGCATCGCCTGGAGCCTGCCGTCGCTCATTTTCTTCCGGATATTGCAGGGCGGCGTCTCGGGGCCGATGATTCCGGGTTCCCAGGCGCTGCTGATTTCCATTTTCGCCGCCAACAAGCGCGCCACCGCGCTGGGCATCTGGTCCATCACCACTTTGGTGGCGCCGATCTGCGGCCCTATCCTGGGCGGCTACATCTCCGACAATTTCCATTGGGGCTGGATCTTCCTGATCAATGTGCCCGTCGGGCTGATCGTCACCTTCCTGTGCTGGCGGGCCTTGAAGAGCCGCGAAACTCCTACCCGCCAGCTGCCGATCGATACCGTGGGGCTGGGGCTTTTGATCATCTGGGTGGGTGCGCTGCAGGTGATGCTGGACACCGGCAAGGACCTGGACTGGTTCGCTTCCACCCAGGTCATCATTCTGGCCCTGGTCGCGGTCATTTTCTTCGTCGGATTTTTGATCTGGGAGTTGACGGAAAAATATCCCATCGTGGATCTGTCGCTTTTCAAGAATCGCAATTTCGCGCTGGGGACGCTGGCCTTCTGCCTGGGCTATGCCGTGTTTTTCGCCAACAGCCTGCTGCTGCCGCTTTGGTTGCAGACGCAGGTGGGCTACACCGCCACCTGGGCGGGATTGGTGGCGGCGCCCACCGGGGCCATCGCCGTGCTGCTGACACCGCTGACGGCGCGGATGATGTCGCGGGTGGATTCGCGCATCATCGCCACGCTGGCCTTCATCGCCTTCGCCGTGTCCTATTTCCTGCGCTCGGGGCTGACGGCGGATGCGTCCTTCTTCAATTTCGTGCTGCCGCTGCTGGTGCAGGGCATCGCCATGGCAACTTTTTTCCTGGCGATGATCACCATCCTGCTCGATGGTGTGCCGCCCCAGCGCATTCCCTCGGCCTCCGGCGTCAGCAATTTCGTCCGCATCACGGCGGGCGGTTTTGCCGCCTCGGTGGTCACCACCGTATGGGACCGGCGCGAAGCGCTGCATCAGAGCCGGCTGGCGGACCAGACCACCATCTTCAGTCCGTATCTGCGAGGGGCGGTGGCCGATCTGCACCGCCTGGGCCTGCCGGAATTGGGGGCACAGGCCAGTATCGCCCGCACCATGGTAAGCCAGGCCTATCTGCTGGCCAGCGATGATATCTTCTGGGCTTCGGGCTGGATCTGCATTGTGCTGATTGCCATGGTTTGGCTCTGCCGCAAGGCCAAGTCGGGTGGCGGGGCTCCTGTGGCGGCAGACTAAAGTCCGCCGCCACTATTGTCTCATGGTCGCGCGGTTGCCCGCCACGCTATGAAGGCCAGATAACACCAGCCTGCCGCGGCGCCCGCCGCGCCCGCCAGAAGGGCGGTGGGGAAGAAAATCATGATGAAGGGTGCCGCGGTGGCAATGGTAAAGCCGAAACCTAGCGTGACCAGGAAAGTAATCACCGCCGAGACAACAAAGCCCAACAGTGCCCCCAGCACGGCCACCACGACGAGGGAGGGAAACCGTCCGCGCAACAGCCGTGACAAGATCAGGTAAGCAGGCAGGGCGCTGACCAAGGTGAAAACGACAACAGCCTCCAGGAACAGGCCCAGTGTCTGATGAAGCAGGTATTCCCTGGGCGCCCGGCTGGTTCGAACCACGCTGGCGGACAAAAAAAGCTGGACGACCAGCGCCGCGAAAATATTCGCGATCAGGATCGCCGCCGCCCGCTGCCGACCGGAAATCGATTTCACGTCCTGCATCGCCATCGGCTACGCCAGCTCCGCGACAATCGCGTGACTACCGGGTTGACAGGTGTGCCCATCAGCGAACTATCCCCGCATGGCCGGTCACTCACTGATTCGCCGTTTGCTGTTTGTTGCGCGCCGTCATCTTTGGGATGGGGCCTGCATTGTCCTGTTCGCCTGCGCGCTCGCCGGCGGCATGGATTCGGTAATTTCCGGCGCGGGAAAATTCCTGGGCAGTCTGGTGCCCGGCACAGAGGCCCAGGCATCGGATGAACCGGCCAAGGTCTACGGAACGGCCGGCGACGGCGTGGCGCGGCTGCCGATGTTCGAATTCGCTGCGGCCTCGCCTTATTCGCCCCAGCTCCTGTTTCCGGTGAAGAGCCACATCTTTCCCGACTGGCTGACGCATATCGTCCGCCGCGATGCGCCGCCGCCGGTCAGAAATCCCGTCATCGCGATCTGCATTGATGATCTGGGCGAAGATCTGGCCGGCACCGACCGGGCGATGGCGCTGCCCAAAGAGGTGGCGCTGTCCTTTCTGCCCTACGCCGAGGCGACGCCATTCCTGGCGCAGGAGGCGGAAGGCAAAGGCCATACCGTGCTGGCGCATGTGCCGATGGAGGCGCTGTCGCATACCGATCCGGGCCCCATGGCGCTGAATGTCGGCGCGGCGGACATTGCCGAAAAGCTCGCCTGGAATATCGCCCGCGTGCCGGGATTGTCGGGCATCAACAATCATGAAGGCAGCCGCTTTACCGAGGATGCCGCTTCGCTGGCGCCGGTGATGCGGCAGCTTTCGGCGCGGCATCTGTTCTTCTTTGATTCCCGCACCGGGCCGGAGTCGAAAGCCATCAGCATGGCCCAGACCCTGGGGGTGGCGAGCGCGGGGCGCGATATTTTTCTTGACGATGTGGTGAGGGAAGACGCGGTGCGCCAGCAATTGGATGCCTTGGCTGCCACGGCCAAGCGGCAGGGCGCCGCCATCGCCATTGGCCATCCCCATGACGTGACGTTGAAGGTGCTGGCCGCCTGGCTGGCAGAAAATCACGGCGTGGAATTGGTGCCGCTTAGCGAAGCGATACGGCGCAAGTCGCAGGCTGTGGCGCTGGCGTCTTCCTCACCCTGAGCCCGTCGAAGGGTGAGGCCGCTCGCTTGTGCTCGCGGCGTTCGCCTGCTTTCGCAGGTCCGATAGGACCTGCACATGCGCTATGCGCATCGCGGGCTCACTGGCCTTTTTTGACAGATGCGAAGCGCACCGCTTCTTCGGCGGCGGCCATCAGGGCGCGGGCCTTGGCGACGGTCTCCTGATATTCGGCTTCCGGCTCGCTGTCGGCGACGACACCGCCGCCCGCCTGGACATACATGGTGCCGTCCTTGACGATGGCAGTGCGCAGCACGATGCAGGTATCCATCGAACCATCGGCGGCAAAATAGCCGACCGCGCCGCCATAGGGGCCGCGTTTTTCCTTTTCAAATTCGTCGATGATCTCCATGGCGCGAATCTTGGGTGCGCCCGACAGGGTGCCGGCGGGCAGCCCCGCCGCCAGCGCATCCACCGCGTCCAGGCCGTCCCGGATTTCGCCTTCGACATTCGAGACCAGATGCATGACATGGCTGTAGCGTTCGATGAAAAAACTGTCCGTGAGTTTGACGCCGCCAATCTTGGCCACACGGCCGACATCGTTGCGGCCCAGATCCACCAGCATCAGATGCTCGGCCCGTTCCTTGGGGTCAGCCATCAACTCGTCTGCCAGCGCCTTGTCCTCGGCTTGCGTTTTGCCGCGCGGCCGCGTGCCGGCGATGGGACGGATGGTGACCTCGCCGTCGCGCAGGCGCACCAATATTTCCGGGCTGGAGCCGACAATTGCGAACCCCGGCATGCCCAGATAATAAAGAAAGGGCGAGGGGTTCAGCCGCCGGAGCGCCCGGTAAAGGGAAAATGGCGGCAGCGTAAAGGCGCGGCGGAAACGCTGGCTGGGCACCACCTGAAAGATATCGCCGGCAGCGATGTAATCCTTGGCCCGCGCCACCACCGAGAAATATTCCTCCTTGGTCATGTTGGAATGAATCTCGCCGGCCGATATTGCCGCCGTCCCGGGCAGGGGCCCATTTGGAAGAGGTCGGTCCAGTTCTGCCAGAGCCTCGTCCAGCCGCGCGACGGCGCGGGCATAGGCAATCTTGGCGTCCACGCTATGGTCGGGCCAGACCGGCGTCACCACCAGAATTTCGTCCTTCACCGTGTCGAAGATGGCGGTAATGGTGGGCCGCAGCAGAATCGCGTCAGGCAGGCCCAGCCGGTCCGGCGGCATGTTGGGCAGTTTTTCCATCTGCCGCACCATGTCGTAACCGAGATAGCCGAACAGCCCCACCGCCATGGGCGGCACGCCCTCGGGCAGCACCATTTTCGTTTCCGCGATCAGGGCGCGCAATGACTCCAGCGGCTTTTCCTGCAGCGGCGAAAAGGCATCCTTGCTCAGGGCTTGCCGGTTGATCTCGGCGGCATCGCCCTGGCAGCGCCAGATCAGGTCGGGCCGAAGGCCGATGATGGAATAACGCCCCCGCGTTTCGCCGCCCTGCACGCTTTCCAGCAGGAAGGCGTTGTTGCGCCCTTCGCCCAGCTTGAGGAAGGCCGAAACCGGCGTCTCCAGATCGGCGACATGGCGGGCATAGACCGCCTGGGGGCGGTCCTCAGCATAGGCGCGCGCGAAAGCCGCGAAATCCGGATTGATTTCGCTCACGCCGCACGCACGCGAAAGTGGGCACGAAAGCGGGCGATCACTGCTGGCCCAGCGCCGATTGCAGCATTTGCTGGTTGACCTGGACGCCTTCGCGCAGGCGCGCCGCATTGGCGAAGGAAACCGAAATATCGCTGGCCGCCTGTTGCGAAAGCTGGCCCTTGCCGCCCTCGAACAGCGGACCGCTTGGCGCGCCATGGGCGATCCCGCTGACGCGCGCGATGATGAAGTTGGGCCCGACGCCCTGCGGCGCTTCCACCACCCCGCCCGCGGGCGCGTCGAAGATTTTCTGGACCATCGCCGCAGAGAAAGTGGTGTCGGAACTGCCTCGGCCGATGCTCTGGCTCTGCTGCACCGGAATTTTCATCTCCTTGGCGATGCCGGTCAGATTCTTGTCGATAATCGCCCTGGCCGCCAGTTCCGCGGCGCGTTTGGCCAACGCCGCCTGGCGCTGCTGCGCGGTCCAGGCCTCCAGTGCCTGGCCACGCACCTGGTCCAGCGGCTTCAGCTTGGGCGGGGTCACGCCGTCCACCTTGATGGCGTAATATTCGCCGCTTTTGGCGGGGAAGGGATCGCTGTCCTCACCCACTTCCTGGGTGAAGGCGGTGGTGAAGAATTCCGGATCGGCGGGCAGGCCCTCGGGTTTGGTGCCGTCTGGTGACAAGCCGTTCTTGTCCACCGCCACGAGCTTGCCGCTTTTCATGCCGGTTTTTTTCGCGGCGGCGGCGATGGTGGCGCCGCCGCTGCGCGAGTCCTCAAAGGCATTGACGACATCGGTGATCTTGGCCGCCGCCGCCTGCAATGCCAGATTCTTGCGGATTTCATCTTTGGCATCGTCCAGCGAGCGTTGCAGTCCCGGGGTGATCGCGGTGACCTGCATCAGGACATAGCCTCCCAGCGCCGACTTGATCGGCGCACTCACCTGTTTCACCGGCAGGGCAAACGCGGCATCGGCCCGGGTGGGATCGGCCAGGTCCGTTTTGGTCAGCACGCCCAGCGAAAGATCGGCGGGCTTGATCTTCATGCCGGCGGCCAGGGCGTCGAAACTCTTGCCGCCGTCTATCTCGGCCCGCGCCGCCCTGGCATCGGCCTCGGTGGCGAATTCGATCTGCTGGATCTCGCGCTTTTCCGGCACATTATAGAGCTCTTTGTGGGCGGCATAATCCTGGGCGATCATGGCGTCGGTAACGGTGGCCTGGTTGGCCACATCCGCCGGGCCGATCTGGGCATATTCGATTTCGCGATATTCCGGGGTGGCGAATTTGTCGGGATGGGACTTCACATAGGCGGTCAAGTCCGCATCGCTGGGCGTGGCAATGGGCCCCACCGATTCTGGCGCCACGATGACATAATCCACGGCGCGCCGTTCGGAGAGATACAGGAAAATCGCCTCGGCATAGCCGCGCGGCAGGGCAAAGCCGGTTTCCAGCGCCGCGGTGAGCTGGTCGCGCGACATGTCGGCGCGCACCTCGGCCAGGAAAGTGTTTTCGTCATAGCCGTTGTTGCGGATCACCTGCAGAAAGGTGTTGTGGTCGAACTGGCCGGTAATGCCGTGGAAGGAAGGCTGGGAACGCACATTCTGCGACAGCGCCGCATCGCTGGTGGTCAGACCCATGCGCGCCACGGTATTATCAAGCGCGGTGCGGCTGACCAGCTGCTGCAGCGCGACATTGCCCAGACCCATCTTCTGGGCCATGTCGGGCGTGATATCCATGCCCAATTGCTGCCCCTGATTGCGCAGGAAGTTGCGGTAGGAGCGGGAAAAGGCATCGCTGCTGATTTCGGTCGAGCCCACCGTGGCCAGGGCCGTCGAGGTCATGCCGGTAAAGACATCGGCGATGCCCCAAACGATAAAGCTGAGCGCCAGCAGCCCCATGAAAATGGAGGCGACCCAGGAGGTCGAGATACGGTGCATCCATTGCATCATTGGCGAAAACCTGTGGACCGGGGGCCCGATGGAATTAAAAGGCGGCAGATGATAGGGAGGGGGGCTTGTCAGGGCAAGCCACGATTCCGCCCCGGAATCCTGGCTTTTCGAGGGCCAATGCGGCTTCAAAGCCAAAGCGGCATCAAAGGAGACATAACGTGCGCCAGCTGGTGGCCGGAAACTGGAAAATGAACGGGCTGGCGGCGAGCCTTGGCGAGCTTGCCGCGCTGAAGGCCGGTCTTGTCAACGCCGGTCAGGTCAGTCCGGGCGCTGCGCCGCGCAATGTCCCCCCCTGCGATATTCTTGTCTGTCCGCCCGCCACCCTGATTGCCCAGGCGGCCTCTGCCGTGGCGGGCGCCTTTGCCATCGGCGGGCAGGATTGCAGCCCTGAACCCGCCGGCGCATTCACCGGCGATATCAGCGCCGCCATGCTCAAAGATGCCGGCGCCAGCGCCGTCATCATTGGCCATTCGGAGCGGCGGCAATATCACGGCGAAAATGATGCGCTGGTGGCGGCCAAAACGGTTGCCGCCTGGAACGCCGGATTGAGCGCCATCATCTGCGTGGGCGAGACCGACGCCGAGCATGAGGCGGGCAAGGCCCATCCCGTCTGTCATGGCCAGATCGCCGGCAGCGTGCCCAAGGGCGCAACCGCCGCCAATACCGCGATCGCCTATGAGCCGGTCTGGGCCATCGGCACCGGCAAGACTCCGACGGCGGCCGAGATCACCGCCATGCATGCCCATCTGCGGCGCTGTCTTGTGGGATTGTTGGGAGACCGGGGCATGGGTATCCGGATTCTCTATGGCGGTTCGGTCAAAGCATCCAATGCCGCGGAAATTCTAAACCTTGCGGAAGTAAATGGCGCGCTGGTCGGCGGCGCCAGCCTCAAGGCCAATGATTTTCTTGGCATTATTGCCTGCGTAAAGCCGCTTTAACCAAACATTTCGACCGTTCCTTAACATCGCCCGGTCATTCTGTCCGCAGCACGCAGAAAGTGGGTGGGGTGGCATGGCGCGTCTTGCTTATGACAGCGTCGAGGCATTGATTTACGATCCGGTTTCGGCCAATCGCACCGCAACCCGGGCGGCGTTGTACGCGCTGGGTTTTCGCCGTACCGACGGCGTCGCCACCCTCGAAGCCTGCATGGATGCCATCCAGAAACGCGCTCCCGATATCGTGCTGTGCGAAGCGCAGGGCGCCGGTGAAGAGCTTTGCGCCGCGATCCAGGATCTGCGCCAGGGCGGCGGCTGCGACAACCCCTTCATCGTCGTGATCGTCACTGCCTGGGAGAAAAGCACCGGCCTCATCAACCGCGTGGTCAATTCCGGCGCCGACGATCTGTTGCTGCGGCCTTTCTCGACCGCGCTGCTGGGACAGCGCATCGAAGCGCATATCGAGCGGCGCAAGGGTTTTGTCATCACCACCGATTATGTCGGCCCCGACCGCCGCCAGGCGCAAACGCGCACCAGCAATTCCGCCGAAAGTTTCGAGCCGCCCAATTCCCTGAAAATGAAGGCCAAGGAAAAATTGTCGGCCGAAGATGTCAGCAAGCGGCTGGACGTCGAGCTCAAGCTCGCCCGCGAAAAACTGCATACGGAAAAGCTGCGCCGCGATTCCTTCCAGATATGCATTCTGTGGCGGCTGATGCAGGAGCAACCCTCCGGCGTGCCGGCGGTGCGGGTGGATCTGGAGCGGCTGATCAGCCTGACGCATTCAATCGAGCGGCGCTGCCAAGACACCGAATATGGCGCGGTGGTGGAATGTTGCCAGTCCGTCCGCGCCGCCATCACGGGGCTGGAACAGGATCGCAATGCCGCAATGCATCTGCTGGGCCATGCCGCCCTGGCGATGCACGCGATTTTCCATCCCGAACAGTCGCCCGCCGGCCGCATCGCCGAGATTGACGCGACGGTGGCCATCATCAGGGCCCGCACCCAAACGGCTATCGCCTCCTGACGGGGTGAGCCCGCGGCGCGTGAGCAGGTCCAGTAGACCTGCGAAAGCGGGCGAACGCCGCGAGCTTGGGCGAGCGGCCGGGGGCGCCAGATTCTTCGTTGCTACTGCGCTGACGCTAGGCAATCGTGCCCAGGCCCAAAATCCTGCGCCAGGATAGCGTTTAGACCCTTGAAAATATGAAGGTTTCGCCCCAATTCACAGCCCATGCTTTCATTTGGCGGCGCTTTGATCTAAACACCCCGCCTTCAAGAGATTTGCCCATGCAGACCCTGCTTGTTTTTCTCGAATTGGTGATCGCGGTCGCGCTTATCATCTTTGTCCTGCTGCAGCGTTCCGAAGGCGGCGCGCTGGGCATGGGCGGCGGCTCCAACATGGGCGGACTGTTTTCACCACGCGGCGCCGCCGACACGCTGACGCGCACCACGGCGATCCTGGCTGTCCTGTTCTTCTGCACCTGCCTGGCCCTGAATCTGCTGGCGTTGCGCGGCCATAACGAGACCTCGATTCTCGATAGCCCCGCGTCCACCACCGCACCGGCCAAGCCGGGCACGATGGTGCCGGCGCCTATTGGTCCCGCGGTCCCCAAGCCGCAGTAAGCGCGGTCCTTTTGAGCCCTGAGTTCGTCGCTCGTCGCTCATGGGACTATTCGCCCACATCGCTCCTCGCTCCTGCTCAGGTCCCAAAATTCCGCGCGCTTACAGTTGCTTGTGCGCGTTTGAATATTTTCTATTTTGTGCTTGAGACATCCGTGTCTTTTCGCCATGGTGATCTCCCATGGCCCGGTTAGTCTTCATCACCGGCGGCGTGGTCTCTTCCCTGGGAAAAGGTCTGGCGTCCGCCGCACTTGGCGCGTTGCTTCAGGCGCGCGGCTACAAGGTCCGCCTGCGCAAGCTCGACCCCTATCTGAATGTCGATCCGGGCACCATGAGTCCATTCCAGCATGGCGAAGTCTATGTCACCGATGACGGTGCCGAGACCGATCTTGACCTCGGCCATTATGAGCGCTTCACCGGCGTTTCGGCCCGCAAGTCCGACAATGTCACTTCGGGCCGCATCTACAGCCAGGTGATCGAAAAGGAACGCAAGGGCGGCTATCTCGGCCGCACCGTGCAGGTGATCCCGCATGTCACCGACATGATCAAGGAATTTGTGCTGGCCGACACCGACGGGCTGGATTTCCTGCTGGTCGAAATCGGCGGCACGGTGGGCGACATCGAGGGCCTGCCGTTTTTCGAGGCCATTCGCCAGCTGCACAATGACCTAGGCCGCGGCCAGACCGCTTACATCCACCTGACGCTGGTGCCCTTCATCGAGGCGGCGGGCGAACTCAAGACCAAGCCCACCCAGCACTCGGTCAAGGAATTGCGCGCCATCGGCATCCAGCCCGACATTCTGCTTTGCCGCACCAGCCATCCCCTGCCGGATGATGACCGCAAGAAGATCGGTCTGTTCTGCAACCTCTCGGCCGAGCGCGTAATTCCGGCGATGGACCTGGACACCATCTACCGGGTGCCGCTGGCCTATCACCAGGTCGGGCTCGACACCCAGCTTCTGAAAGTCTTCGGCATCGATAACGCGCCCGAGCCCGACCTGACGCGTTGGCAGGAGGTGGTGGACCGGGTGAAGAATCCCGAAGGCGAGGTTCGCATCGCCGTGGTGGGAAAATACATCCAGGTCAAGGACAGCTACAAGTCGCTGTCCGAGGCGCTCACCCATGGCGGGCTGGCCAACAACGTCAAGGTGCATCTGGACTGGATCGACAGCGAAGTGTTTGAGCGCGACGACGCCGCCTCGTTCCTGGAAAACGTCAACGGCATATTGGTGCCCGGTGGCTTCGGCGAGCGCGGCACCGAAGGCAAGATCAATGCCGTCAAATTCGCCCGCGAAAAGAAAGTGCCCTTTTTCGGCATCTGTTACGGGCTGCATATGGCGGTGATCGAGGCGGCGCGTGATCTGGCGGGACTGGAAGGGGCCGGCACCACCGAGATCGGTCATCCCAGACACCCCGTGATCGGGCTGATGACCGAATGGACGCGCGGCAACCAGATGGAACAGCGCGCCGCCGATGGTGACATGGGCGGCACGATGCGGCTGGGCGCCTACCCGGCGACGCTCACGCCCGGCTCACGCGTGGCGGAGGTCTATGGCGCGCTCGAAATTTCCGAACGCCATCGCCATCGCTATGAGGTGAACACCAATTACGCCAAGGAACTGGCCAAGCATGGTCTGGAAGTATCGGGCTGGTCGCCGGACGGCAGGCTGCCCGAGATCATGGAAATCGCCGACCATCCCTGGTTCATCGGCGTGCAATTCCATCCCGAACTGAAATCCCGCCCGCTGGAGCCGCATCCGCTGTTTTCAAGTTTCATCGCGGCGGCGGTGCAGAAGAGCCGCCTCGTCTGACACAATGACGGTTTGGCTATTTCGGCGGCGGTGCCGGCGGCGGGACAAATTGCGGCTGCTGCCAAGCAGGTTGCTGATAGGCCGGCGGCGGCATGGAATTGAACAATTGCTGCTGCTGAATCTGGTTCTGCTGCACACTTTGCTGGGTTTGCAGATTGTTGAGCTGCGTCTGCTGCAACTGCTGGTCCACCTGAGCCTGGGTCTGGGCGCGCTGCAGGGCAGGGTCAGGCACGGTTTGGGCCCCCGCACTTCCTATCAAAAAAGCCGGTATGGACATCAGCAACAGGGCAAAAGGGGTGCGTTTCATCATGGCCTTCATATAAGCACCAAGACCGGAGAAACTATCCCCCTGCCGCCATGAAACTTTGCCCATCCGGTGGGTTCCCAATGTTTGGTCGCGCGGCCTACGGAACTGCCCAGCGCCAGCGTGGGCAGGCGAGGGCCGCGTTGCCTACGCTGTCGCTAGGCAACTCCGGGCCGTCGCTCCGGTTAATTGTTCCTTAAATGCATCTTTCAGGTCGTAGCAATTCGGTAAGCCCGGGCCTGTATCCTGCCGTCATGGGTCGGATTTTGCCACTTGTTACAAGGGCTGCCGTCATCGCGTGTGCCTGCGCGATGCTGTTTCTTTGTGTCGTCTCGGCGCATGCCCAGACCCAGAATGACGACCGCTATGGATTTGTGCCGGTGCCCGCGCCATCCATGCCCGCTTCTGGGGGCCTGCAGCAGCCGCCGTCGCCCGTCCCCACCATGCCGGTGCAGCAACAGCCGCTGAATCCCCCGGCTTATCCGCAACCCCAGCAGAATTATGCGCCACCCAGCTTCGCGCAGAATTTCACCCCGCCCCAGGCAACGGTGCCGCCTCCGGGGTATGCGCCCCCCGGTTATGCGCCGCCGCAAAATCAGGGCTTCGCGCCGGTGCCGCAGACGCCTTACGGCTATGCCACGCCGCTGGGCGCGCCGCCGGTTCTGAGCAGCGGCTATTACGCCCCTGCCGCCAGCCGCTACGGTACCCAGATCGCGGCCGATCCCAATGCCTATTACCTTGCCTCCAACAGCGGCCAGAATTTCAATACCGGCTATATGCTGGGACCGGGTGACAAAATTCACGTCAGCGTGTTCGGCGAGGACGACCTGTCCGGCGACTACCAGATCGACAGTTCGGGCATGGTGCGCCTGCCGCTGATCGGCACCATGCGGGCGGCGGGCTTCACCGCCCCGTCGCTGGAAAACGCCATCGCCGGCGCGCTCGCCCAGGGCTATCTCAAAAGCCCGCGCGTCAATGTCGAAATCTCGGCCTATCGGCCCTTTTATATCATCGGCTCCGTCAACAAGCCGGGGGAATATCCCTATGTCGCCAATATGAGCGCGCTCAATGCCGTGGCGTTCGGCGGCGGTTTTACCGACCAGGCGCGCCAGAGCAGCGTCTATGTCCGTCATGAAGGCAGCACCACCGAAACGGAGATGCCGGCCAGCCAGCTCACCATGATCTATCCCGGCGATGTCGTGCGGGTGAAGAACACGGTGTTCTGGGATGCGATGGCCGTGGTCGCGCCGCTGGCCGCGCCCGCCGTGGTGGCGGCCTCGGTCTTTAAGTAACTTTACGAAAACATCGGGCAGGCGTAGGGAAGGGCCATGACGGTTCACGCTCCCACCCAGCCCAATGAAGTGGTCAAGGCCGCCCCTCCCGGCGTGAAACCGGTCGAGATCGGCAACGGCAGGAAGCTCTGCATCATCGCCGGGCCCTGCCAGCTGGAAAGCCGGGCGCATGCCTTCGACATGGCGGGCGCCCTGAAAGATGCCTGTGAGAAGGCCGGGGTCGGACTGATCTACAAGACCAGTTTCGACAAGGCCAACCGCACCAGCGCCAATTCCGAGCGCGGGCTGGGGCTGGAAAGGGCCTTGCCGATCTTCGCCGACATCCGCGCCAAATTCGGCCTGCCGGTGCTCACCGATGTCCACGAGCGCGATCAGTGCGCCGCGGTGGCGCAGGCGGTGGACATTTTGCAGATTCCGGCATTTCTCAGCCGCCAGACCGATCTTCTGGTCGCCGCGGCCCATACCGGCAGGATCGTCAATGTCAAAAAGGGCCAGTTCCTTTCGCCTTATGACATGAAGAATGTGATCGCCAAGGTCACCGGCGCCGGCAATCCCAATGTGCTGGTGACCGAACGCGGCGTCAGCTTCGGCTACAACACGCTTGTCAGCGACATGCGCAGCCTGCCGATCATGGCCGGCTTTGGCGCCCCGGTGGTGTTCGACGCCACCCATTCGGTGCAAGCCCCGGGCGGGCAGGGCGACAGCTCCGGCGGCGACCGCAGCATGGTGCCCTATCTGGCCCGCGCCGCCGTGGCGGCGGGGGTCGCCGCGGTCTTCATGGAAGTGCACCAGGATCCCGACCATGCGCCCTCGGACGGGCCCAATATGGTCAAGCTCAAGGATTTTCCGGCCCTGCTGGAGCAACTGGTCGAGATAGACGCGATTGTGAAGAGGTGAGCGACCGGCGCCCGCAGGGCGTGAGCAGGTCCTGTGGACCTGCGGGAGGAAACGAACGATGGGGCTCGGTCCTCATGCTTCTACAGGCTCAGCATGAGGAATTATGCTACAAAACCGTTCCGGCAATCCAGGTGGCGATCAATCCGTACACGGACAGGATCAGCAACCCCAGGCTCGCCAGGATGGAAATGCCGAAGCCGGCACCGCGCTTTTCCGGGGCCGCCATATAGCTCATCGAATAGATGATACGGCCTGCGACCCACACAAAACCCAGCGCCGCCGGCAGCCAGCCCAAGATGCGGAAATAGGTGGTCGCCAGCCAGAGCAGCGGCAGGAAAATCACGAACTGCTCGATGGTGTTCATCTGCACCCGCACGGCGCGCTCGAATTCGGGATGGCCGGTCATGGCGGGCGCGAGAATTTTGTGCTTGCCCCGGAAACGGCCGGCCTGGGCGAAGGTGAAAATCAGCACAAAGACCGCCAGCAGGGTGGCGAAGGCGGAAAGCACCGTGGCAGGCGTTGCGAACATGGAAAATCCCCCTGTTTTTCAAATAGGGGACCCTTCTAGCCCTTTTTCTGGAAGATTGCGCGGCCTCTCCATGATTGCACATGAGGCCGCATTCTTTTAGAAGACGCCAGCCTTTCGGGAGCCCGTCCATGAGCGCCATCCTTGATATCACCGGCCGCGAAATCCTGGATTCCCGGGGCAACCCGACCGTGGAAGTGGATGTGCGGCTGGAAGACGGCAGTTTCGGCCGCGCCGCCGTGCCGTCGGGCGCCTCGACCGGTGCCCATGAGGCGGTGGAATTGCGCGACGGCGGCAAACGCTATGGCGGCAAGGGCGTGGAAAAAGCCGTCGCCGCCGTCAATGGCGAGCTGTTCGACGCCTTGGCCGGAATTGACGCCCAAGAACAGGTCAAGATCGACAATATGATGATCGCCCTGGACGGCACGCCCAACAAGGCGCGGCTGGGCGCCAATGCGATTCTGGGCATCTCACTGGCGGTGGCCAAGGCGGCGGCGGCCTCAAGCGGGCTGCCGCTCTACCGCTATGTCGGCGGCGCCAAGGCACAGCTTCTGCCGGTGCCAATGATGAACATCATCAATGGCGGCGTGCATGCCGACAATCCCATCGACTTCCAGGAATTCATGATCATGCCGGTGGGCGCGCCGAGCTTTCGCGAAGGCTTGCGCATGGGGGCCGAAATCTTCCACACCCTGAAAAAGGCGCTGCACGATGCCGGGCTCAATACCAATGTCGGCGACGAGGGCGGCTTTGCCCCAAATCTCAAGAGCCCGGACGAGGCCCTGACGTATATTTCCAAGGCGGTGGAAAAGGCGGGCTATAAATTGGGCGAGGAAATCTTCTTCGCGCTGGACCCGGCTTCCACCGAATTCTTCAAGAATGGAAAATATGAGCTGGCGGGCGAGGGCAAGTCGCTGACCCCAGACCAGATGGTCAAAGTCTATGCCGATCTGGTGAAGCGTTATCCCATCGTCTCCATCGAGGACGGCATGGCGGAAGACGACTGGGCGGGCTGGAAGGCGCTGACCGACGAGATCGGAAAGACTGTCAACCTGGTGGGCGACGATCTTTTCGTCACCAACGTGACACGCCTGAAACAGGGCATCGAAAAACACACCGCCAATGCCATCCTGATCAAGGTCAACCAGATCGGCTCGCTGACAGAGACGCTCGCCACCGTCGAGATGGCGCACAAGGCGGGCTATAAAGCCGTCATGAGCCACCGCTCCGGCGAGACTGAGGATTCCACCATCGCCGATTTGGCCGTGGCGACGAATTGCGGGCAGATCAAGACCGGCTCGCTCGCCCGCTCCGACCGGCTGGCCAAATACAACCAGCTTCTCCGCATCGAAGAGCAGTTGGGCGACAGCGCCATTTATGCGGGCAAGAGTGTGCTAAGATCCTGAGCATGCGGACGGCATTTGCGGTTTTGCTGGTGATGACGACGGCGACGGCAGCCGCTGCCGCTTCGTCCCTTGGCGCGGGCGCCGTCTCGCTGCCCAGCGGCCCGACTTCGTCACAAAACAGCGCTGGCAGCGCTGCCGGCAACAGTCCTATTGGCAGCGCCAGCGGCACTGGCGGCGCCCAGCAAATGCATGCGACGCCGGGCATGACCGAGAAGCCGATGAGCTTCAATATGCAGGATCTGGGCAAGACGCCGCCGGCCCAGCGCAAGCACAAACCTTAACGGCCGGCCCGCTAAGTTCCTTGAATCCTTAATGGAATCCCTGTTGACAGGGCGAATCAGTGTGTGATTCGTTGCTTGAATGCGAATCAAGCGTTCGGTCACACGGTTTTTCGGGGCACTGATCCTCCCGGCCATCTCCATCGCGGTGGTTTCCTATTTCGGCGCCTATGCCATCTGGGGCGAACGCGGTCTTCTCCAGCTTGAAGACGTCCAGGCCCATCTCGGCATCCAGCAGGAAAAGCTCGCCCAGGTGCAGGACGAGCGCGACCGTCTTGCCCATCGCATCCAGTTGATGGAGCCCGGCCATGCCGATCCCGACATGGTCGAAGAACTGGCGCGCGGCCAGTTGATGGACGGTGCACCTAATCAAGTGGCCGTTCCAAGAACGGCTCACTGAACGTCGCCTTCGCGCATTGATCTTGCGCGATCCCGTACAACCCCGACAGGACATTACAAGCGGGCAATTCTGCCCCGAACACTGTTCGGTGCGTGCGGCGCAACAAAATTATAATCGCTTGCCAACCCCCTAGACGCTCTGCCAAAAAGCCGTCCGGCCTTCCCTTCAAGAGCGCATAAAAAACATGCCGGAACCCAAAACCGCCCCCAATATCGCCAACGCCGAAACCCTCAAGAAAATGTACGCGGACATGCTCTTGATCCGCCGGTTCGAAGAGCGGGCGGGACAGCTTTACGGCATGGGCCTGATCGGCGGTTTCTGCCACCTCTATATCGGCCAGGAGGCTGTTGTCGTCGGCATGCAGGCCGCGACCAAGCCGGAAGACCAGCTGATTACCGCCTATCGCGATCACGGCCATATGCTGGCCAGCGGCATGGACCCCAAAGGCGTGATGGCGGAGCTGACCGGGCGCAGCGGCGGCTACAGCCACGGCAAGGGCGGCTCGATGCACATGTTCTCCTCCGAAAAGAAGTTCTATGGCGGCCATGGCATTGTCGGCGCCCAGGTGCCGCTGGGCACCGGCCTGGCCTTTGCAAACCGCTATCGCGGCAACCAGGGCGTCTGCCTAACCTATTTCGGCGATGGCGCCGCCAACCAGGGCCAGGTCTATGAAAGCTTTAACATGGCCGAGCTGTGGAAGCTGCCGGTGGTCTATGTGATCGAGAACAATCAATATGCCATGGGCACCTCGGTGGCCCGTTCCAGCGCTTTGCAGGATTTCTCCAAGCGCGGCGTTTCCTTCAACATTCCCGGGGTCCAGGTGGACGGGATGGATGTCGAGGCGGTGGAAGCCGCCGGCAAGGAGGCGTTGGCCTTTTGCCGCGCCGGCAAGGGCCCCATCATCCTGGAAATGAAAACCTACCGCTATCGCGGCCACTCCATGTCCGACCCCGCCAAGTACCGCACCCGCGAGGAAGTGGACCAGGTGCGCGAAAACCGCGACCCGATCGAGCATTTCGGCAAGAAACTGATCCAGCGCGGCGTCGTCACCGAGAACGACCTGAAGATGATGGACACTGAGATCAAGCAGACTGTCATTGCCGCGGCGGAATTCGCCACCACCAGCCCGGAACCGGGGCCCGATGAACTCTACACGGATATAACAATCTGATGTCCAGCCAGATCCTGATGCCCGCTTTGTCGCCCACCATGGAAGAGGGCAAGCTTGCCCGCTGGCTGGTCAAGGAAGGCGACACCGTCAAATCCGGCACCATCCTGGCCGAAATCGAGACCGACAAGGCGACGATGGAATTCGAGGCGGTGGATGAAGGCCGCATCGGCAAGATCCTGGTGCCCGAAGGCAGCGAAGGGGTGAAGGTCAATTCGCCCATCGCCACCTTGCTGGCCGACGGCGAGGATGGTTCGGCGCACGACAGTGCGACGAACGCCGCTGCAGCAGCACCAGCCGCGAAAGCCGCGCCCAAAGCGGAGAAAACCGAAAGCAAGCCCGAAGCGCCAGCCCCGGCCGCCGCGCCCGCCGCGCCGAAGTTTGAAATCGCCGGCGACCCGTCTCTGCCGCCCGGCACCGAAATGGTGATGACGACGGTGCGCGACGCGCTGCGTGACGCCATGGCCGAAGAAATGCGCCGCGACGAACTGGTGTTCCTGATGGGCGAGGAAGTCGCCGAATATCAGGGTGCTTATAAAATCAGCCAGGGACTGTTGGCCGAATTCGGCGAGCGCCGGGTGATCGACACCCCCATCACCGAGCATGGCTTTGCCGGCCTTGGCGTCGGCGCGGCTTTTGACGGCCTCCGGCCGATTGTCGAATTCATGACCTGGAATTTCGCCATGCAGGCGATGGACCAGATCATCAACTCCGCTGCCAAGACCCGCTACATGTCGGGCGGGCAGATGAGCTGCCCCATCGTCTTCCGCGGCCCCAACGGCGCCGCCTCCCGCGTCGCCGCCCAGCACAGCCAGGATTATTCCGCCTGGTACGCCTCGGTGCCGGGACTGAAAGTGATCGCGCCCTATTTTGCCGCCGACGCCAAAGGGCTTTTGAAGGCCGCGATCCGCGATCCCAATCCCGTCATCTTTCTGGAAAATGAAATCGTCTATGGCCGTTCCTTCGAGGTGCCCAAGATCGACGATTTCGTGCTGCCCATCGGCAAGGCGCGGGTGGTCAAGGAAGGCAAGAGTGTGACGCTTGTATCCTATTCCATCGCCGTCGGCCTGGCGCTGGAAGCCGCCGAGAAGCTGGCGGCGGACGGTATCGACTGCGAGATCATTGACCTGCGTACCCTCAGGCCGCTCGACATGGAGACCGTGATCGCCTCGGTGAAAAAAACCAACCGCATCGTCACGGTCGAGCAATGCTGGCCGGTCTGCTCCATCGGCACCGAGGTTTCCTCTCAGGTCGTGGCGCAGGCCTTCGACTATCTCGACGCACCGCCCGGCAAGGTTTCCGGCAAGGATGTGCCGATGCCCTATGCCGCCAATCTGGAAAAGCTGGCTCTGCCCACGGTTGACGATGTGATCGCGGCGGTCAAATCCGTCTGCTACAGGAGCTGACGGTGGCGACCAACATTTTAATGCCCGCACTGTCGCCCACCATGGAAGAGGGCAAACTGACCCGCTGGCTGGTCAAGGAAGGCGACACCGTCATATCCGGCACCATCCTGGCCGAAATCGAGACCGACAAGGCGACGATGGAATTCGAAGCCGTGGACGAGGGCAAGATCGGCAAGATCCTGGTGCCCGAAGGCAGCGAAGGCGTAAAGGTCAACGCTCCCATCGCCATTTTGCTGGACGAGGGCGAAAAACTGGGCGCGGTCGATATTCCCGCCGCCATGAAGAACATCAAGGAGGCGGTGAAGAGCGAAGTCGCGCCGAAATCTGAAGCACCCAAAGCTGAAGCTCCGAAAGCAGCGTCCGCGCCATCCGCTCCCGCAGCGCCCGCCCCGTCCGGTGACGGCAAACGCCTGTTCGCCTCGCCGCTGGCCCGCCGCATTGCCGCCCAGAAAGGCATTGATCTTGCCGCTTTGTCGGGTTCCGGTCCGCGCGGCCGCATCATTGCCGATGACGTCGAACACGCCCAGCCAGGCCAAGCCAAGCCTGCCGCTGCGTCCGCGCCCGCCACATCGGCCGGCCCCGGCATCGGTATCGCCGCGCTGCCCGACGCGCGCCTGTTCTATAAAGCGGGCGAGTATGAAGAGATCCCGCACGACTCCATGCGCAAGGCCATCGCCAAGCGCCTGACCTCAGCCAAGGCGCTGATCCCGCATTACTATCTCACCATTGACTGCAATTTGACGGCGCTGATGGCGACGCGCGGAGCACTCAACAGCGCCGCGCCCAAGAACAAGGAAAAGCAGCCTGCCTACAAATTGTCGGTGAATGACTTTGTGGTGAAAGCCTCGGCCATGGCGCTGATCCGGCACCCCGATGTCAATGCCAGCTGGACCGACACCGCCATCCTGCGCCACAAGCACGCCGATGTCGGAATTGCGGTGGCGATCCCATCCGGCCTGATCACCCCCATCGTCTTCGCGGCGGAAGCCAAGGGCCTCGCCCAGATTTCCAATGAAGTGAAGGAACTGGCGGGCAAGGCCAAAGACAAAAAGCTCAAGCCCCAGGAATATGAAGGCGGCGGCTTCTCGGTCTCCAATCTCGGCATGTTCGGGGTCAAGGAGTTCACCTCCATCATCAATCCGCCCCAGTCCTGCATCATCGCGGTGGGCGCGGGCGAGGAACGCGCCATTGTCGTGGACGGCAAGATTGAGGTCGCCACCATGATGACGGTGACCATGTCCTGCGATCACCGCGTGGTGGACGGCGCCACCGGCGCGAAGTTCCTCCAGACCCTCAAGCAGTTCATCGAAGAACCTGCTTCGATGCTGTTGTGAGCGCGGCCATGGCGGACAATAATTTCGACGTGATTGTGGTGGGCGGCGGCCCCGGCGGCTATGTCTGCGCCATCCGCTGCGCCCAGCTGGGCCTGAAGACCGCGGTGGTCGAGCGCGATCGGTTGGGCGGCATCTGCTTGAACTGGGGCTGCATCCCGACCAAGGCCCTGCTGCGCTCCAGCGAAATCTGGCACCTGATGCACCGGCTGGGAGAGTTCGGTTTCTCCGCCGATAATTTCAAGTTCGACATCGCCAAAATCGTCGCCCGCAGCCGCGCCGTGTCGCAGCAGCTTTCCAACGGCGTCGGCTTTCTGATGAAGAAGCACAAGATCACCGTGATCGCGGGCACCGCCAAGCTGGCGGGCAAGGGCAAGCTCACGGTCACACTGGACGGCAAAGCGGCGGACTACACCGCCAAGAATATCGTGCTGGCGACGGGCGCGCGCGCCCGTACCCTGCCGGGCATGGAGCCGGACGGCCTTTTGATCTGGACCTATCGCGAAGCCATGGTGCCGCCCAGCTTCCCCAAATCGCTGCTGGTGGTGGGTTCGGGCGCCATCGGCATCGAATTCGCCAGCTTCTACCGCACCCTGGGCGCCGAGGTGACCGTGGTCGAGGTGCTGGACCGCGTGCTGCCGGTGGAAGACGAGGAGATTTCCGCCTTCGCCGCCAAGGCTTTCACCAAACAGGGCATGAAATTGAAAGTCGGCACCACCGTGACCGAACTGAAAAAAGGCGCGGACAATGTCACCTGCACCCTGAAGGCCAAGGACGGCAAGACCGAACAGCTCACCGTGGACCGCGTCATTCTGGCCATGGGCATTGTCGGCAATGTGGAAAATATCGGGCTGGAAGCCGCCGGCATCAAGGTGGACCGCACCCATGTCGTGGCCGGCAAATATGGCGAGACCGGGGTGGACGGCGTCTGGGCGATCGGCGACCTGGTCGGCGGCCCCTGGCTGGCGCACAAGGCGATGCATGAAGGCGTTATTGTGGCCGAGAAAATCGCGGGCGTGAAAGGCGTGCATCCCCTCAATACGTCGAATGTTCCGGGCTGCACCTATTGCTGGCCGCAGGTGGCGTCCGTCGGCATGACTGAAGCCAAGGCGAAAGAAACCGGCCGCAAGATCAAGGTCGGCAAGTTTCCCTTCATCGGCAACGGCAAAGCGATTGCGCTGGGCGAGGCGGAAGGCCTGGTCAAGACCGTGTTCGATGCGACCACCGGCGAACTGTTGGGCGCGCACATGATCGGCGCCGAAGTCACCGAACTGATCCAGGGTTACGTCATCGCCAAGACCGGCGAACTGACCGACCAGGAATTGGCGCACACCATCTTCCCGCATCCCACCTTGTCGGAGATGATGCACGAAGCGGTGCTGGCGGCTGACGGCATGGCGCTACACATTTAAACCTGTCATGGCCGGGCGTCGCACGACGCTGTCGCCAGCGACCCCGGCCACCCAACTACTTTAATAGCCGTTCTACGTCTTCCGCCATCGCCGCTGGATTGCTGGTGTCGGTGGTGACCAGCCGCGCCTTGCCGTCGCGCCCAAAGAAAAATACCGCATTGGAATGCATCACGGTGTAGGGCGGCCCGGGGTCCACGCTATAGGCAACGCGGTAGGTGCGGGCCAGACCGGCCAGGGCATTGTCGCTGCCGCGCAACCCCTCGATCTGGGGTGAGAAAGCGGCGGCATATTTCCGCAAGCGTTCCGCCGTGTCGCGGGCCGGATCGACGCTGACAAATAGCACACGCACATCGGGGTTTTTCACCCGTCCGATCATGTCGGTCAGATTGGCCAGGGTGGCGGGGCAGACATCCGGGCAATTGGTGTAACCGAAGTAAAGCGCAATCACCTTGCCGCGGTAATCCTGGCCGGTGACCGCTGCGCCGTCGCTGGTGCGGGTCATGCGGAAATCCAGCCTGGGCATCGCCCCTGAAATATCAGTCATGTGAAAGCCTGACCGGCCACACCCGGCCAGCACCAATGCAATAAGTAGAGCGGCGATACGCATGGCCGCGTCCATATCACGCTTTCGCGGGCAGGGCCTAGCTGGGTAGATTACGCTTATGTATGTGCCCGCCCATTTCCGCGAAGACCGCATCCCCGTGCTGCATGACGCCATGCGGCAGTTCGCCTTCGCCACGCTGGTGACGCAGGGGCCGGGCGGCATCGAGGCCAATCACCTGCCGCTGCTGCTGGATAGCGAGGCCGGCATCTTGCGCGGCCATGTCGCCCGCGCCAACCCGGTCTGGCGCGACCTCAAGCCCGGCGATGCCGTGCTGGCGATTTTCATGGGGCCGCACGCCTATGTCAGCCCGAACTGGTATCCGAGCAAAGCCGAGACCGGCAAAGCCGTGCCGACCTGGAATTACCTCACGGTACATGCGCGCGGGTCCGTCACGCTGTTCGAAGACGGCGATTGGCTGCGTGCCCATGTTGCCGGTTTGAGCGATACGCATGAAGCGGGACGGCCCGATCCCTGGGCCATCAGCGACGCTCCGCCCGCCTATATCGAAAGCATGCTGCGCGTCATTGTCGGGATTGAGATCGTCCTCACCAGCCTGGAAGGCAAATGGAAGCTGAGCCAGAACCGCCCAGCCGATATCGAAGGCGTGCGTGAGGGCTTGAAGCAGGACGGTCAGACGGCGCTGGCCGCGCTGATGAAGCCATGACCCGCCAGGCGCCCTGGCTGTGGTATGGCGCGCTGCTGCTGGCGGGAGCCACGCTGTACATCATCTCGGCGCGGCTGCCCGCCGACCTGCCGGTCTTCCTGCCCTGGGAATTTCACTGGCCGGAATTCCTGGCCACGACGCTGGCGCTGGCCTGGTTCGCGCGCGGGCTGAAGCTGGTGGCCGAGCCGCCGCCGCTGTGGCGGCGCATCTGTTTTGTCGTTGGTCTGCTGTCCTTCTATGTGGTGCTGCAGACACGGTTGGATTATTACGCCCAGCATCTGTTCTTCGCGCATCGCTGGGCGCATTTCGTGCTGCATCATGCCGGCGCATTCCTGATCGCGCTGGGGATGAGCGGGCCCACCCTTTATGCCGGGATGCCGGACTTTCTAAAGCCGCTGGTGACGGCAAACCCGGTGCAGCAGACGCTGAATGTTCTCCAGCATCCGGTCGTCGCGCCCGCCCTGTTTGTCGGGCTGCTCTATTTCTGGCTGATCCCCGCCATCCATAGCTATGTGATGCTGGACGCGGGTCTGTACCAGATGATGAACTGGACCATGGCGGTCAACGGCGTGATGTTCTGGTCGCTGATCCTGGACCCCAGGCCCAAGCCGCCCGCCCGGCTCTCCAGCCTGGTGCGGGGTGCGCTGATCCTGGCGATCGAACTGCCCCAGATGGTGCTGGGTGCGATCCTGTCGCTGTCCATGACCGACTATTACCCGGTCTATACCATCTGCGGCCGGGTGATGGACCTGACGGCTCTGAACGACCAGCATCTGGGCGGGTTGATTATCTGGCTGCCTGGCACCCTGACCAGCTTCGCCGCCATGATCGTCGTGCTGGTCAATATGCGTTTGAACGAGGAGCGCGCCGAACGGCTCAGGAGTTCGCAACTTCCGCATAGCTGACGTGGCAGGAGCCCCCGTGCTTTTGGAAATAGCGCTGGTGATAGTCCTCGGCCGGCCAGAAGGCGGGTGCGGCCTCGATCTGGGTGACGATGGGCTGCTTATAACGCCCTGAAGCGGCGGCGGCCTCCAGCCGTTCTTTGGCTACCCGGGCCTGTTCCGGGCCATGGGTGAAGATCACCGAGCGATACTGGGTGCCGAAATCCGGCCCCTGGCGGTTGCGCTGGGTCGGGTTGTGCATCTTGAAGAACAGGTCCACCAGGCTGGCGTAGCTGGCCTTGGCGGGGTCGAACGTCACCTCCACCACCTCGGCATGGTTGGTGTCGCCGCCACAGACCTGCTTGTAGGTCGGATTCTGGATGCTGCCGCCGGCATAGCCGCTCACGGCCGCCGAAACGCCCGGCACCTGGCGGAAGAAATCCTCCGCCCCCCAGAAGCAGCCTGCGCCAAAAAGAGCTTTTTCCATGATCGTCCCTTTCACATGCACGACGATAATACGCTTGGCATCTGCCGAAGTTACAGGAGTTGGTGTCACCGCCCCCGGTTTCAAGCTATAGGGAACCCCATGCGGCAGCGTCGGATCGGGGCATGAAAATCGTCATCATCGGCGCTGGTGTGGCCGGCCTTAGCTTGGGTTGGCGGCTGGCCCAGGCCGGCGCTGAGGTCACAATCCTGGAGCGCGCCCAGCCGGGATCGGGCGCGACCAATGCCTCCGCCGGAATGATTGCAGTGACAGCAGAGCTGCTGGACGCGCATGCCGTCGAAATGGAATTTGCCCGTCATTCCAATATACTGTGGCCGGAATTTGCCGAAGCAGTTGAAGCCGCCAGCGACCGGATGATTGGCTTTAGCCGCAGCGGCGCCCTGATCCTGGCGGCGGACAGGGCGGCATTGGCGCGGCTCGCCAAGCGGGCGGACGAGCCCGGACTTGAGATTCTGGACGCCGGCCAGACGCGTGTCCTGGCCCCCTTGGTGACGGGGCCGCAGGTGGGCGCGCTATGGTCCCCCAAGGAGGCCCAGGTGGATGCCAAAGCGCTGGGCTCGGCGCTTGCATTTGCTTTCCAGCGGGCGGGCGGGCGCCTGCTCACCAACGAGGCGGTGGTCCGGATCGAGCGCCAGAACGGGCGGGCCGCCATCGCCCATACCCCTTTCGGGCTTTATCACGCCGATGTGTTCGTGCTGGCGGCCGGGGCCTGGAGTGGCTTGATCGAGGCGGGTCTGGCGCCCATCACCCCGGTCAAGGGCGAGATGATCGCGCTTGCCCCTCCCGGACTCGAAAAGCCGCCTGCCCCGGTGGTCTGGGGCAATGGCATCTATGCCGTGCCGCGCGGCAACAATCTTCTGATCGGCGCGACGGTCGAAAATGTCGGTTTCGACACCGCGCTCACCGATGCGGCGCGTGATGGCCTGCGGGCGAAGGCCGAAATACTGATGCCGTCGCTGAAGGCGTGGAGCCTGGTGGACCACTGGGCCGGACTGCGGCCTCGTTCGCCCGACGGCCTGCCGCTGCTGGGACCCACGGCGCTGGACGGGTTGTGGCTGGCCAGCGGGCAATTTCGCAACGGTATCCTCTTCGCCCCGGCCATCGCCGAAAGTCTGACGGCGCAGTTGATGGGCAAGGCGGCACCGATTCCGGCCTTCGATCCGCGGCGCCTGAAATGAGCTTTGCGTTGCACCCGCGGCTGGCCGCCGACACCAGCTTTGTTACCGACTGGCCGCTGTGCCGGGTGCTGCTGATGGAGGATGCGCGCTATTTTTGGCTGGTGCTGGTGCCGCGGTTGGAGGGCATCATGGAAATCATCGATCTGACCGCGGAACAGCGCGCGCAACTGATGGAAGAAGCGGCGCGGGCAGGGCGTATCGTGGGCGGCAAGCTCAATATCGGCGCCCTGGGCAATGTCGTGCCGCAATTGCATCTGCATGTCGTGGCCCGTCATCCCGGGGATCCCGCCTGGCCCGGCCCGGTCTGGGGCCATAGCCCGGCAGCGCCCTATGAGGCGGCGGCGCGGGCGGCGCGCATCGCCCTGGTAAGCTCTCATTAACCATAAGCGTTCAATTTCGGGAGCGACGGCCAGGAAAAGTGCGGCCTCGTGGTTTTCCGTCGGCCGCGCGACCATGAGAGAAGTCATGCAGATTGGGGCCCCCGGCGATCCATCCAATGTCGTCAGCGCGCTGCGCAATGCTGCCGCCGCCACTGGCTCGGATTTCCACTATCTGCTGGGCACTGCGATGCGCGAATCCAGCCTCAAGCCCGGCGCCCAATCCAGCACGTCCACCGCTGCCGGCCTGTTCCAGTTCGTGGACCAGACCTGGCTGGGCCTGGTCAAGACGCATGGCGCCAAATACGGACTTTCCGCCATGGCTGATGCCATTCATGTCGACGAGGGCGGGCATTACCGTGCCGCCAGCGACAGCGATCGCCAGGCGATTTTGGACTTGCGCAAGAATCCGCAAATCTCCGCCCTGATGGCCGGCGAATACAGCAAGGCGTCCGCCGCCACCCTGCAGGCTTCATTGGGCCGCGCAGTGTGCGGCGGCGAACTTTATGCCGCGCATTTTCTCGGGCCCGACGGCGCCTGCAAGCTGATACGCGGCAATGAAAGCCAGCCTGGCGCAAGCGCCGCCACCCTGTTGCCGGGTGCCGCCAGCGCCAACAAAAGCGTGTTCTTTCATGCCGACGGTTCGGCCAAAAGTGTGCGTGAAGTCTATAATTGGACGATGCAGCAGCCTGGCGCCGCCGCTCCGGTCCGCGCGCCCGAAGAAACCGGTGCGCAAAGCGCGTTCACCCGGGCGGCCAATGCCACATCCGCCAATATCGAAAGCCTGCTGGCGAGTGTGATGAACTGGCAGCCGTCAGGCGATTTCTTCGCGCCCGCGCGCTCGGCGCAATCGCTGGGGGAAGGCCCGTCTTCGCCGCTGATGCTGACGCCGGGCCTGCTCGATATCTTGTCGGAGCGCTAGCCCGTTAAGGTTTCGGCGACGCGCGCTTCCAGTTCCAGGGTCAGGGCGACGGCGATCTTGTTGGATTCGTCCATCACCTTGTCGCGATAGATCACATGGATGGCGCTGACATGGGCGTCCACAAGGGCCAGCGGCAATTCACTTTCCGCCGCCAGCTCACCAATCAGCTTGGAGAGCGAACCCGAGACGCGGGCGATCATGGGATAGTTGAAGGTCGCGGCCTGGCCTTTCATGTCATGCGCCGCACGCAGCAGCGCCGCCCGGGACGCCGAGTCGGGCGTTTTGGCATAGCGGGCGCGCGCCGCCATCAGTTTTTCGACATCGGCGGCGGCCCAGGCGGAAAATTCGCTCTTGATGTCTTCCATCGCCGCTTCGGCGCGCTTGATCGCGGCCATGTCCAGGCCTGAAAAAGCGCCACCGCCGGCCTTGGCCTTCAGTATATTGGGCGGCATGAAAAGTTCGATCGGTTGTTCGCGGGCCATTCTCGTCTCCTATTCTGCGGCTTGCGCCGCCGCCTTTTGTTCGCGCCGTTCGGGTCCACGATATTCCTCGGCCCCCCGGCGGCGGCGGCAGGGACCGAAATAGACTTTGGTACGGACGTAAGGGCGGGGGCTTTCGATCACCGACACCAGGCGTTGCATCATGGTCTTGACCGATACCGGCTTGGCGATGAATTCGTTGACGCCGACATCGCGCGCCTGGCGCACCTGGTCGATATGGGTATGGCCGGTGAGCATGATCACCGGCACGAAAGGATTGGGCGTCTGGGGGTCGGTGCGGATCTTGGTGGTGAAGTCCAGACCCGACATGCCTTCCATCATCCAGTCCACCACACAGACATCGGGGTTGGTCTCGCGCAGCACCGTCCAGGCGCGCTCGCCGCTCTCGGCTTCAAAAATCTGGCTGACGCCGAACGCCTGCAGGATCGTGGTGACGAGTTTGCGCATATGCGCATTGTCGTCCACGACCAGAATTTTCAGCCTGTCGAACTGGTAACTCATGCCACGCCCAGCCTGCCGGCCGCCCGCGAAGCGCGGGCCCGGTTATGGGAGGCTACTTAACCGCCGTTAACACACAGTGAAATTTTGAGCGAAAGCCGGGCCGGCCTAGTCACTAAATTGCTCTGCCAGGATGCGTTCGTCCAGATTATGGCCGGCATCGTAGAGCATGGTCATGGCAATGGCGCGATCCTCGGCGACATCGACCCGGATGACTTCGCGCACTTCAAAATCATCAGCCACAGCGCTGACCGGGCGCTTGCGGTTTTCCAGGATTTCAAAACCGACTCGCGCCCGGTGGGGCAGTATGGCGCCGCGCCAGCGCCGGGGCCGGAAGGCGCTGATCGGGGTCAGCGCCAGCAGGGCTGCGTCAATCGGCAGGATCGGGCCATGCGCCGACAGGTTATAGGCGGTCGAGCCGGCGGGTGTGGACACCAGCACCCCGTCGCAGATCAGCTCGGAAATGCGGGGGCGTTCGTCCACCGTGATGCGGATTTTCGCGGCCTGGCGGGTTTCGCGCAAAAGCGAGACTTCGTTGAATGCCAGCGCCTCGGTCATGCCTTTGGCGGTATGGGCCTGCATCCGCAGGGGATGGACCACGGCGCGCTCGGCGGCGGTCAGCCGGGTGAGAAGGTCGTCCTGGCGATACTCGTTCATCAGAAAGCCGACCGATCCCAGATTCATGCCGTATATCAGTTTGCCCTTGCCGACATAGCTGTGCAGGGTCTGGAGCATAAAGCCGTCCCCGCCCAGCGCGACAATGATCTCGGCCTTGTCGGGCCCGGCATCGTCATGGCGGGCGCGCATTTCGGCCAGCGCTTCGGCGGCGTCGGGCGCGGCGGTGAAATGAAGGGAGGGCATGGAAAGGAACCTGGGGCTGATCCCGTCAGCCTAGCAGATAAGGCGATTGACGTCAGGGCAGGGGATCAGGCCGGAATGGCGGCTTTCAGGGCTTCCAGAGCCGCGGGCTTTGTGAAACCGGCGAAAATGGAATCCACTTCGGCCAGTTCGGGACGGCCCAGCGCGGGGGCCTTGTCGCGCGCCTGGCGCGACAGGTTGAAGACGGTGGCGAACACCGATCTGTCTATGCCGGCGGCGCGGCAGGCCAGGGCGACCAGCCGGACACCGTCCCGGTAGAAGAAATTGCGGAAGCTCTGCAGATCGACGCCCAGCAGACGGGCGAAAGCGAGATCGAACAGATCGATCTGGCCCTGGCTCAGCACCCGCATCAGAAAGCCCGCCTTGAGCTGGCCGGAGGCAGCCAGCTTTTCGATCAATTTCTGGGCGCTGTCGGCCGGCGGATCCTTGGGACCGATCGGTTCAGCCTTGAGAGCGGTGTTGGCTTCACTGAGGGCTACGTCCACGCGGCGCGGCGCCATCTGGTAATTGTTCTGAATATAGACCTTGAGCGCGTCGGACACCCAGCTGCACATGTTGCTGGCCAGGTCGCTGGGCATGTCGGGACGGCGGATCAAGGGCTCCTGCAGGCCCTGGAAGGCGCGCGACTTTTCCACTAGCGCCTTGTAGCCGAGATCGGAAATCTTGGCGGTGGCATTGCGCACCAGCGCCAGCAGCACCGGTTCATGGTCGCAGGCGACCAGCGCATCGGTCACGGGGATGCCGATGCCGGGGCGGCCGGCAATGGCTTCACGGTGCGCCATGCTGGCTTCGGCGATCATGCGGATGGAGTCGGCCTCGGTCAGCAGCGGCGAATGCATGATCAGGGGTCGGGCGACTTCGATGGAATCATCCACCAGGAGCAGGATCAAGTCGTGGGGCGCGCTGGCGTCGTCGGCCAGACGCTGGGCAAGGGCGATCCGGATCGCCATTTCGACATCGCGGGTGAGACGGCGCAGAATTTCGCGCATCAGGTCGCGTTCGCGCTGATTCAGTCCGGCGCCCTGGATGCGATACAGAGACGCCACGGCGAGATAGATTTCCTCACGGCTGGCACCGCTTTGCGGATTGATGGCGAGCTGGGCCAGACGGCCCATGTCGCTCATGTCAAATGCGGTCAGCCCCACCTAGACCCCTCAATCATCAGCCGATTTCATCAAGCCCCGTGCTGCCGGATTTCTATCAGCCCGGCGGTTAACAGCGCATTAAGTCTCTTGCGGAAGCGGCGATAACTGCCCAAATTTGCGGCATGAAGCGGGATTATCTGCTGGCGATAGATCAGGGTACCACCTCGACCCGCGCCATGCTGTTTGACGATGCCGGCCGGCCCAAAGCCGCGCACGCCATAGCCCTGAAGCAATTCTATCCCGGCAATGGCTGGGTCGAACATGACGCCGAGGAGATCTGGCGCGCGGCACTGGCCTGTTGCCGCACCGTGATGGGGACGCGGCCAATCGCCGCCATCGGCATCGCCAACCAGCGCGAAACCACGCTGATCTGGGACAAGGCAACGGGCAGGCCCATGGCACGCGCCATCGTCTGGCAGGATCGCCGTACGGCGGCGCGCTGTGCCGCGCTCACCGCCAAAGGCTGGGACGGCAAAATCGCGCGCAAGACCGGATTGCTGCTGGACCCCTATTTCTCTGCCACCAAGCTGGAATGGCATTTGAAAAATGTGAAGGGTGCCAGGGCGAAGGCCGCGCGCGGTGAAATCCTGTTCGGCACGATAGACACATGGCTGGTATGGAAGCTGACCGGAGGCAGGGTTCACGCCACCGATGTCAGCAACGCGTCGCGCACCATGCTGCTCAATTTGAAAACGCTGGAATGGGACGCGGAGCTGCTGAAATTGTTCGGCGTGCCGCGCGCCATGTTGCCGGAGGTTCGCGACAGCGCCGGCGATTTCGGCGTCACCGAAAAAAAACTGCTGGGCAAAGCCATTCCCATCCTGGGCGTGGCGGGCGACCAGCAGGCCGCCAGCATCGGCCAGGCCTGTTTTGTGCCGGGCGATGTCAAATCCACCTACGGCACAGGCTGTTTTGTCCTGGTCAACACCGGCGCGAAAATCACCCATTCCAAAAACCGGTTGCTGGCGACATCGCTCTGGCGCCGGGGCGCTGCCAAGCAATATGCCATCGAAGGCAGCATCTTCATCGCGGGCGCCGTGGTGCAATGGCTGCGCGACGCGCTGGAGGTCATTGCCATCGCGCCCGCCATCGAGGCGTTGGCCAAAACCGCAATGCCCGCCGAAGGATTATACTTTGTTCCGGCGTTCACCGGCCTGGGAGCGCCCTATTGGAAACCCGATGCGCGCGCCGCCATCCTGGGTCTTACCCGTGATGCCGGCAAAGCCGAGATCGCCCGCGCCGCGCTGGACGCGGTCTGTTACCAGACCCGCGATCTCCTGGAAGCGATGGCGGCGGATATGCGCGGGTCGGGCCTCAAGCGCCTCACCCGCCTGAAAGTGGATGGCGGCATGGTCGAGGACAACTGGTTCTGCCAGCGGCTGGCCGATCTCACCGGGCTCATTGTGGAGCGCCCGGAAGTGACGGAGACGACCGCGCTGGGCGCGGCCTATCTGGCCGGTCTGGGCGCGGGCATATTCAAGAACACACAGGACATCGCCGCGCACTGGGCCCTGCAGCGGCGCTTTACGCCGCACATGAAAAGGCCGGAACGCGACCGGCTTTACGGCGGATGGCGACAAGCCGTGGCGCGGGTAGTATAAGCACGCCATGAACGCGATCCCGTCCCTGAAAGCCCCCACTTCCATAAAAGAACAGGTCAGCGCCGAAGAATGGCAGGCGCGGGTCGATCTTGCCGCGACCTATCGCCTGGTGGCGATGCAAGGTTGGGACGACATGATTTTCACCCATATCTCGGCCCGGGTGCCGGGCCCTGAGCATCATTTCCTGATCAATCCCTATGGCCTTCTGTTCGAGGAAATCACCGCCTCCTCGCTGGTCAAGATCGACTTGGACGGCAACAAGCTGCAGGAAACTGAATATCCGGTGAACCCTGCCGGCTTTGTCATTCACAGCGCCCTGCATATGAACCGCCCGGACGTCGGCTGCGTCATTCACCTGCATACCAGCGACGGCGTCGCGGTGGCGGCACAGGCCGATGGCCTCCTGCCGCTGGATCAGCACGCCATGATGATTCTGGGCGATCTGGCCTATCACGATTATGAGGGCATCGCCGTGGAGCTGGATGAGCGCGCGCGCCTGGTGGCGGACATGGGGTCGCGGAATTTCATGTTGCTGCGCAACCACGGCACCCTCGCGGTGGGCAAAAATTGCGCCGATGCTTTCCTGCGGATTTATTATCTGGAGCGGGCCTGCGCCATGCAGACGCGGGCGCTGGCGGGGGGCGCAAGAATAAATAGCCCCAACCAGGGGGTGCCGGAAAAAACCGCCGGGCAGGGCGCTTTGGGCTTTGACGGCTTTATGGGCGCGCTGGCCTGGCCCGCGCTTTTGCGCAAAGTCGAGCGCCGCGATCCGGGCTTCAAGAGCTGAATAAAGCTGGCCGCTGGTTGATCTGGGCCGGTTGACTCGGGCCGTGGCGCACGGCGAAAGTGCGCGCCATGTCGGGGGCGGTGATACCAATCAGGAAACGGCCAGACAGCCTGAACCGGCTGAAGGCCTCGGCGCGCAAATTGTTCGTCGAGCGCGGCTATCACGCCACCAGGCCGCAGGATATCGCCCGTGAGGCGGGGCTCGGCCACGGCACTTTTTATTTGCATTATCCCGACAAGCGCGCCTGTTTTCTCGCTTTTGTCGAGGATGCGCGGCAGGAGATGAACGCCCATCTCTCCAATGCGCGCCCGCCCGACGGCAGCCTGGAGGAGATGATCGCCGCCACCCTGAACGCGATCTATGATTATTCCGACAGCCATCCCGGGGTGTTGCGCGCCGCCATGACCGACGAGATGGTGATAGACGCCGAAGGCGCCCAGGCGGTGCCGCTGCTGGTGCGCTGGGGCGAGGAATGGGCCGCGCTGGTGTCGAGCGCGGCGGAAAAGGGCCAGGCTTGCAAATCCTACAATGCCGAAATCATCGGCCAGGCGATTGTCGGCGCGCTGCACCAGACCGGGCGCGAAGGCTCCCGCGGCCAGCTTTGCCGCAAGGAACTGGTGGATAATCTCACGCGGTTTTTGACCCGGGCCCTGAAGTCGGATTAGGGCGCCTTCGGCATCTCGTTGGCGTACCAGTCAATCAGCCGCACTTCGATGCCGCTTCCGGCCAGGTCTTTCTGGAACACCGTCGTGTCCTGCCCGCGATAGTGATAGGGATAAACGATCTTGGGCTTGAAGGCCTTGACCGCGGCGGCGGCTTCGTCGGGCGACATGGTGTAGGGCAAGTTCATGGGAATGAAGGCGACATCAATGTCTTTCAGCGCCGCCATTTCGGGCGTGCCTTCGGTATCGCCCGCGAAATAGAAATTCTTGCCGCCATAGGAAAGAACGTAGCCATTTCCACGGCCCTTGGTGTGGGGGACCATGCCGTTCGGCATGACATGGCTGATGTTGTACATCGGCACCGCCGTGATCTTCCATTTGTGCCAGGTTGTGCTTGCGCCATTGGCCAGGATCTGGGCAGTGGTGATGGTGGCCTGCACGGCGGCGGGAGCGATGATCTGAGTGCCTTCCTTGCTCAGCGCCTTGATGTCGTCGGCGTCCATATGGTCGCCGTGAATGTCGGTAATCAGGATCAGGTCGCCCGGCGGCAAGCCGCGAATATCGGCGGGTTTGGCGGGATCAATATAGATGCGGTCGCCGCCGGCTTCGATCATGGCGGCGGCATGATAGATCGGGGTAATCTTCACCGGTCCGGCGGATGTGGTGAAGGTTTGGACCGGTCCCGGGGCAGCCAGTGCCGCCAGAGGCGCGAAAACCAATGAAAAGCCGAGCAGGACAGCGAGCCGCGGTGAGAAGGTCATGTTTTTCCCTGGAATTGTTGTTTTTTCCGGAAAACAGGGTTCCTTGTTCTGGCCTCTCTTGTCAATCGGGCCAAAGGGGCCTCGCGTTGGGGCTTGCACTTGAGAATGAGTTGCAGTAATAAGAAGCCGAGGTTCCCATGCGTCGTCTGCTTCTGACCACCGTCCCCCTGACCACAACCCTGTTGATGGGCATCCCCGCTTTCGCAGCCCAGGAATTCAATATCGGTGCGCCGGTGGTGAAGGAGGGCATGCAGATCGTGCCCAATTACCTGACCGGGATCGAGATGGACCGGATGCCGTCCGGCATGGGCATGAGCCAGGACCGGGTGCATCTGGAAGCCGATATCCATGCCACTGCCGCTGAAAGCCACGGCTTTGCCGAGGATGCCTGGATACCTTATCTCGACATACATTATGAGCTGACCAAGGACGGGGCGAAGACCTACAAAAAGACCGGCATCCTGTTTCCCATGACGGCCAAGGACGGCCCGCATTATGCCAATGACGTGGATATGGCCGGCCCGGGCATTTACCATTTGATCTATATCATTTCGCCGCCGCCCTCCCATGGCTTTATTCGTCATACCGACGCCGCGTCGGGCGTGCCCGATTGGTGGAAGCCGATCAGTGTGAGTTGGACGTTCAACTATCCGAGCAAGACCAAATGAGAACTTATTTTTTGTCGCACGGCCCGGGCGCGGACGCGCCCCTTTATTTTAAGGGCGCCTCCGGCGCCACCCGGAAAACCGCTTCGCGTTCGTACGCTGCTGCTACTCACTCCGGGCCGATGCTCCGCCTGATTGCCGCTTTGCTTGTCACCGCCGCGCCGGCCTTTGCCCCCGCAGCCCTGGCTGATGCGCCGATCGCAGTGACGCTGCAGAACCACAAATTCTTTCCGGCCGAGATTCATGTAAAGGCCAATGCCCCGTCGGTGATCGCCTTGACCAACAAGGACGCCACCGCCGAAGAATTCGATTCCGCCGCCCTGAAGGTGGAAAAAGTTGTGGCGGGCAATTCCAGCGGCAATGTCCGCCTGCGCGCCTTGGCACCGGGAAAATATCCCTTTATGGGCGAATATCATTCGGCTACCGCCGAAGGCTTTGTGATCGCGAAATAACGGGACCTGATGCTGTCTGCTCTTCTCATTGTGTTCCGCGAAGTGATCGAGGCCGGTCTGATCGTCGGCATTGTACTGGCGGCCACCGCCGGTGTGCCCCGGCGTTCCACCTTTGTCGCGCTGGGCGTATTGGGCGGGGTGGTTGGCGCCTGCCTGGTGGCGCTGTTCGCCGGGGAGCTGGCGTCACTGTTCCAGGGCTCGGGCCAGGAATTGTTCAATGCCAGCATCCTGTTTCTCGCTGTGGCGATGCTGACCTGGCACAATGTCTGGATGGCCAGCCATGGCCGCGATATGGCGCGCGAGCTCAAGGCGGCCGGCCATGAGGTGATCAGCGGCAAGCGCACTTTGGCGGCTCTTTCCATCGTGGTCGGCGTGGCGGTGCTGCGCGAGGGATCGGAAGTGGTGCTGTTCCTTTACGGCATCGTGGCGCAGGGCGGGACTTCCCATGCTGCGCTGGCGGCGGGCGGCGCCCTGGGTCTGGCGGCGGGCGCGGCGGTGTCGGCCCTGATGTATTTCGGGCTGCTTACCATTCCGGCACATCGGCTGTTCACGGTGACGTCCGGCCTGATCACTCTGCTGGCGGCGGGAATGGCGGCCCAGGCGGTGTTGTTCCTGCAGAATGGCGGCTACATCAACGCCCTGACGGACACGCTGTGGAACACATCCTGGCTGCTGCCGGAAGACGGCATTGCCGGGCGTCTGCTGCACACGCTGGTGGGCTACAGCGAAGCCCCCAATGGCGCCCAACTGATCGCCTATCTCGCCACCATCGCGCTGATGATCGTGCTGATGCGGACGATGGGAAAAACCGGTCCCCGTCCGGTCCGCGCCGCCCAGCCGGCCGAATAAAATCCCCGATAAATTCGATTAGAATTGCGCGCGATTTGCTGCGCCTTCCGTAATTTCCAGCGGATTAGCGTGGCCCCGGAGCAGTTGGGGCGTGAAGCGTGGAACCTGCGGAACTTTCGGACGCACAGGCGCATGCCGTGTTGCTGGCGGCGGGGCGGACACGGATGGCGGCGGCAGCGGATTTTACCATCGCCGGGCTTTTGACCGACACGGGCGTCAGCCGTGCCCAGTTCCGGCGCTGTTTTGCCGGCAAGAGCCAATTGCTGGCGGCCCTGACCCAGGACGGTGCCAAGGCGCTTGGTGAGATTCTGAAAGTGGCGCAGCCGGTTGAGATTTTGCAGGCCGTCGGCAGCGATGTCACCCCGGCGGCGCCCATCGCCGATGCCTGGCTGGAGCGGCGCTTGCGCGTCTTCGAGCGCGCCTTGGCGGGACTGGAAAAACGCCAGGAGAAATCCGAGCAGAGTTTGGGGCAGCGTCTGGCCCTGATGGAGGAAAAATTGGCGGCAGGGATTGCCGCGCCCGCGGAGCCGGCAGCGTTTGATTCGCCCGAGTCCCATCTTTTGCCCAGCGAGCCGTCGCGCGCCAAAGTGACACCGCCCGACCTGGCGCAACCGGAATTTTCGCATTCCGAAATTGCCCCAGCCGATCCCGCTCCCGCTGATTTGGCGCCAAAGGTGCTGGCACATGTCGAGGAAATTGCGGGCGAACCATTGGCCGGCGATCCGGGGGCGGAGCCGGTCAGCGAAAAAGACATGGCGGATTTCATCGCCCATGCCCGGCGGCTGGCGCAGAGCGCTGTCCCGCCGCCGCAAAAAGTCCGCCGCCGCCGCGGGATGGCATGGAACGGGATGGTGCTGGCCTTTATCCTGATGGGCGGCCTGATGTTGATCGGCGTGGCGCTATTGCTTGCCAGCGGCGTGCCGCAGGCGGCGCCGGCCGCTTCCATCCGTCATCGCCAGGTCGCAAAAAACGACTTTGCCCGGCTCATCGCCCTGGCCGACAGCGGCAATGCTGAAGCCGAGACAATGCTGGCGCTGACCTATCTGCACGGCCCTGCCGTGAACGAGCAGGCGGCGCGGCGCTGGAGCATCGCCGCCGCATTGCAGGGCCAGCCGGTAGCGCAATATCTTTTGGGCACGCTTTATCTTGAGAACAACGCCAGCGATGCGGTGCGCTGGCTGAGCGCGGCGGCTGAGCAGGGCAACGTCAAGGCGATGCACAATCTTGCCATCGCCTATGCGCAAGGCCTGGGCGTGACGCCGGACCCGGCCATCGCGGTGCAATGGTTCACGCGCGCGGCCACCCAAGGCTATCGCGATTCCGAATTTGATCTGGCGGTGCTTTATGAGCGCGGCCAGGGCGTGCCGCAAAGTGGCGCCGAGGCGCTGAAATGGTATCTGATCGCGGCTGGCCGCGGCGATGCGCCTTCGGTAAGCCGCGCCGCTTTCCTCAAGGACCAGCTCGGCCCGGACGATGTCCGGATGGCGACGGCGGAAGCGGCGGGTTTTGTGCCGCTGCCGGACAAACGCGCGGCCAATCAAATTCCAGAATTTTGAGGCATTGCCGCGGTCATATCGCGTCTTGCTGGCTGCCGAAATGGCGGGCCCAGACCTTTGTGAATTCGGCGCCCAGCAGGAATATCTGTGCCGTGTAATAGACCCACACCAACAGCACGATCACGCCGGCCGCCGCGCCATAGACATTGGCGTAAATAATGCGCGACAGATAAATCGCGATCAGCGCCTGGCCCGCCTCGAAGAGCAGCGCGGTGCCCATGGCGCCCACCGCGACGTCGCGCCACGCCAGCCGGATATTGGGCAGGATTTTGTAGAGCGCCGCGAACAGCAGCGACAACAGTCCGAACGACAGGCCAAGATTGATCAGGTTGATGACGAAAAAGCTCAGGCTGGTATAGCGGTCCAGGGCGTGGCTGATCATGCCGACGCCGCCGGCAAAGATCATCGAGACCATCAGCAGGATGCCCAGGATGACCACAAGCGCCAGGCTTAATATTCGTCCCCGCACCATCAGGTAGAAATAGGATTCCTTGCGGGGCGCATTCCAGATCACATTCAGGGCATCCTGGATTTCGGTGAATACGCCCGAAGCGGTGAAGATCAGCGCCATCAGGCCGATCAGAGTGCCGGCGATGGAATGGTGGGCGGCCCCGACGCGGATAATGGCAAACTGCACCATGTCGGCGCTGGCCGGGCTCATCACCTGGGTCAGCTCGAAGCGCACCGCGCCGCTGGCGGCGTCGGGGCCCAGGAAAATTCCCGCCACGGTGGTGGCGATGAACAGCACCGGAGCGATGGCGGTCACCGCATAAAATGCGATCGCCGCCCCTCTTGTCAGGGCCTGGTCGTCAATAAAGGCGGTGAAGCCTTCTTTCAGGAGCGCCCAGAGGTTGAGGCGTCTGGCCGGCAAGGGCGTCCCCGTCACGATGGTCATGCCTCCACAACGCCCGGAAATGTTCCGTGTTTCGTCCCCATGTGGGCAGCGCAATCCTGTCCTGTGCGTTTCATACCGGATTGGAACCTCCATGTCTTTGATCGGCAACACGGAAAACGATTCCGCCCTCATCCGGCTGCGGCGGAGAATTGTCGCTGATTTCCATGACATGCGCTTTACCGTTCCCGGCATTGCGCGCTGGACCGGCACGGCGATCATGGCCTTGCTGGCCGCCGCCCTGATCATGCTCTATTTCCTGGATTGGAATCAGCTGCGCGGCCCCATCGGCCGCTACGCCTCGGCCCGGGCCGGACGTGACGTGCGGATCGACGGTGACCTGAAGGTGGATCTTTTCCGCTGGCAGCCGCATGTCGAGGTGAACGGGCTTTATATCGGCAATCCGTCCTGGCTGGCGGAAAGCCGGCCGGGACAGGTCGGCAGGCCGCAAGGCGCGGCGGTCAGGCAGGCGATCGTGGAATTCCGCCTGGTGCCCGCGATTTTCGGCAATTGGATCCTGCCGCTGGTCCGGCTGGATCGGCCCGATGCTCTGGTGGTACGCGGCGCCGACGGCCGCACCAACTGGGACCGCGATACTTCCGGTCCGGGGGCCAGCTGGCATATCCCGCCGATCAACCGTTTTCTGGTCAAGGACGGGCATCTGGAAATTGACGACCGGCTTCGCCAGCTCAAATTCCTCGGCAGCATTTCGTCCGAAGAACAGACCCCTGTCGCGGGCGGCAACGCCTTCCGGCTCACCGGCAGCGGCACGCTCAATGGCAACAAATTCCTTGCCAATGTCCATGGCGGGCCGCTGATCAATGTGGATGAGTCAAGGCCCTATGTCTTCGCCGCCGATATCACCGCCGGCGACACCCACGGCGTGCTGAATGGCAACATCCTGCATCCTTTCCATCTCGACCAGTTCAATGCCGATGTCGCCTTCACCGGCAAGAGTCTTGGCGATCTCTATTATCTCACCGGCCTGCCGCTGCCGGCGTCGCCCCCCTATCATCTCACCGCCCAGTTGACCCGCGACGCGGCGCTTTATCGGCTGCACCGGCTGGCCGGCATGGTGGGGGGCTCCGACCTGCATGGCGATCTGACGGTGGATGCGGCAGGCGCCAGGCCGGTGCTGCGCGGCAGCCTGACTTCCCGGGTGCTGAACTTCGACGATCTGGGCTCACTGTTCCGGGGCGGCAAGCCGGCGACTGAGAGTGCGGGCTTGTTGCCGGATACGGCGCTGCATACCGAACGTCTGCGCCAAATGGACGGCGATGTCACCTATACCGCCGATTTCGTCCGCAGTCAGGACCTGCCGCTGCGCGGGTTCATCACCCATATGCATCTGGAGAATGGCGTGCTCGATCTGAAGCCGCTGGCCTTTGCCTTTTCGCAAGGCAAGCTGTCCGGTTCGCTGCGAATAGATGCGCGCAATGATGTGCCGGTGACCTCGGTGGACGCCCGCGTCACCGATATTCACATGGAGAATTTTATCAAGGGCGCGGAAAAGCCGATCAGCGGCATCGCCGAGGCCCGCGCCGTTCTCACCGGAAAAGGCAATTCGGTGCACAAGGTGGCGGCCAGCGCCCGCGGCACGGCAACAGCGGTAATTCCGTCAGGCCATATCCGCAAATCCTTGGCCGAATGGCTGGGCATTAATGTGCTCAATGCCGTGGGTCTGACATTGGCCGGTGATAACAGCGATACCAGCCTACGCTGCGCCGTTGCGCATTTCGGCGCCCGGGACGGCGTCCTCACCAGCCAGCAATTCATTTTCGACACCGATCCTGTTTTGGTCCAGGGCACGGGCAGCGTCGATCTGGGAAAAGAGAATATGGATCTGCGCCTGCAGGGAAATCCCAAGCATTTCCAGATTTTCCGGCTGCGCGCCCCGATCACCATCAGTGGCAAGCTGGAGCATCCGGTTCTGGGGGTTGACGCGGGGCAGGCGGTGACCCAGGGCGTTATCGGTGTCGGGCTTGCCGCCATCAATCCCTTGGCGGTGATTCTGGCCTTTATCGATCCCGGCCTTGCCAAGAATGCCGATTGTACCGGGCTGATGGGCAGCGCAAAGGCGCAGGTCACGCCGGTGAAACCGGCTACGGCCACGCCCGCTCAGGGCAAAAGCTGAATGACCTGCAAATACAAGGGGGATATTTTCGCTCCGGTGCTTGCGGTTCCCGCCGGGTTCCCCATCTTCTGCGCGTGGGTCTAAAGGTCGGAGCCGGGCAATGAATATTTCCAAGCATTTATTGAAGCTTTTTGCGGTGGCAGGTCTGTCGCTGGCGCTGGCGGGCTGCGGCGTGAACGCCATTCCCGCCAAGGATCAGGCCGTCAAGGCCGCTTTTGCCGACGTCCAGGCCGCCTATCAGCGCCGCAGCGACCTGATTCCCAATCTGGTCGCCACCGTGCAGGGCTATGCCGCGCAGGAAAAAAGCGTGCTGGAAGCGGTGACCCAGGCCCGGGCGCAGGCGACACATGTTTCGATTGACGCTTCCACCATCACCGATCCCGCCGCGATGGAGAAATTCCAGCAGGCGCAGAACCAGCTGTCAGGCGTGCTGGGCCATTTGCTGGCGATTACCGAGAATTATCCCGATCTCAAATCCAACCAGAACTTCCTGGCGCTGCAGGCGCAACTGGAAGGGACGGAAAACCGCATCGAGATCGCGCGCCGCGACTACAATACGGCGGTGCAGGATTATAACACCGAGCTGGTCACCATTCCCGGCTCGCTCTGGGCCGCGACGCTTTACAAATCCTACAAGCAGGCGACGCCCTTTGCCGCTTCCGCCGCCGCCCAAAATGCGCCGGTGGTGAGCTTCCCTGGCGCCACCACCCCCGCACCCGCCTCGCCATAAGCGGATGAAATTCCTCGCCGGGCTATTTGCATTATTTTACCTCACGGCTCCCGCCCTGGCGGCGGGGCCGACCTTCCCGGCGCTGACCGGAAGGGTGGTGGATAACGCGAACATTCTCAGCGCCGCCACCAAAAGCGATCTCACCGGCAAGCTTGCTGCCCTCGAAGCCAAAACATCGCGCCAGCTGGTGGTGGTGACGTTGCCCTCGCTGCAGGGCTTTGAGATTTCCGATTACGGTTATCAGTTGGGCCGCGCCTGGGGCATCGGCCAGGCCAAGCTCAACAATGGCGTGCTGCTGATCATCGCCCCAACCGAACACAAGGCGCGCATCGAAGTGGGCTATGGGTTGGAGCCCATCCTCACCGACGCGCTGTCGGAAGTGATCCTGCAAAGCACCGTGCTGCCGAAATTTCGCTCCGGCGATTTCAATGGCGGCGTCAGCGCTGGGGTGGACGCGCTGATTCAGCAATTGTCGCTGAACACCTCCGATGCCGAGGCCAGGGCCGCGGCGGCGCAGCAGCAGGTGGCCCAGGACGATGGCAGCGGCCAATCCGGCTCCATCACCGGCTTGCTCATTGTCCTGTTCATTGCCTTCGCCATTTTCCGCGTCTTTGGCGGCTGGGGCCTGCTTCCGTTTCTCTTCATGGGCGGCGGTGGACGCGGCGGCGGTTTCGGTGGCGGCGGCTTTGGTGGCGGCGGTTTTGGCGGCGGCGGCGGCGGCTTTGGTGGCGGCGGCGCGTCGGGGAGCTGGTAGATGCCCAGGGACTTCCAATGCTAAGCAAGGCAGACCATCAGCGCATCGCCGATGCGATCACCGAGGCCGAGAACAAGACATCCGGCGAGATTTTCTGCGTCCTGGCCCATGAAGTGTCGCGCTACCGCGAAGTGCCGCTGGCCTGGGCGTCGTTTGCCGCCCTGGCCGTGCCGCCGCTGCTGGTGCTGGCGGGCCTGCGCCGGCTGGCGCTCGCTGATATTTTTTCAAGCTGGACCGATGACAGCCTTGGAATGGTGGAAGGCCTTATCCTGCGGGCGCTGTCCAGCTATGCGCTGCTCCAGGCCGGCCTGTTCCTGATCGTGGCGCTGGTGGTGGCACTGCCGAAAGTGCGTCGGGTGATGACGCCGCGCTTTCTCAAGCGCCATCGCGTTCGCCAGCTGGCGCGGCACCATTTTGTCGCCTCCGGGATGCGGCTGTCGCATGCCGAGCCGCATATCCTGATCTACGCTTCGCTTGCGGACCGCCAGGTCGAACTGGTGGCGCATGACGCCATCCACAAGGCGGTGGGCGATGGCCCCTGGAACGCGGCGGTGGCGGCGGTAACCGACGGCATGAAAGCCGGCAGGCCCGCCGATGGCTTTGTTGGCGCCATCAAGATTTGCGGTGATGCACTGGCGGCGCACTTCCCCAGCGACGGACCGGCCAAGAACCTTCTGCCGAACGACATCCTGGAAGTCTGAGCGTCCCCGCGCTGTCGCGCGGGGCCCTTGGCATTCGACAAATCCGCCGTGCGGGCACTGACGCGCTGGCCTCACTGCGCTGGCGCGCGGGCCGCTTGTCATTAAATCAGCACTGCCGCGGGCTCCTAACTGCGTGCGGCACTACGCTGTCGCTAGCCGCCGCGGGGCCCTTGGCATTCGACAAATCCGCCGTGCGGGCACTGACGCGCCGGCCTCACTGCGCTGGCGCGCGGGCCGCTTGTCATGTCTTGCCTCGCATCCCTCAAGTCGCTGTCGCGCGGGATGCTCGGCATTAAATCAGCGGCCCCAAGGCCGCTGATTTAATGGTGCCGACTACAGGACTCGAACCTGTGACCCCCTGATTACAAATCAGGTGCTCTACCAACTGAGCTAAGTCGGCATCAAAAAACCGCGCATTGTCATATA
>Ga0302319_10001246_pt1 | contig 57107 bp, 46 predicted proteins | sample Bog_T0_2_FD_203319 | JGI IMG/M metagenome (GOLD analysis project Ga0302319, IMG submission 203319) | Peat permafrost microbial communities from Stordalen Mire near Abisko, Sweden - Bog_T0_2 | ecosystem: Environmental > Terrestrial > Soil > Wetlands > Peat | place: Sweden: Abisko, Stordalen Mire...
GCTTTCGGTGAAGAGGGAATACTGAGGTCCAAAGATGGTCCAGGATTTGACGAGACGCGCAACGGTGGCGGGCTGAAGCGGCTGGGGCCGGTTGCGATCGATATCGGTCAGCGCCATGAAAATCTTAAGCGGCTCGTTGTCCACCGGCTTTCGGCAAAGCGCGAATAGAGCTTCGAGGACGTCATCCGGCTCTTTCCAGCCGGCGGCTGCACGGCTGATCTTCGGGTCGTATTTGTTCTTCGGCGCTCTCTCGAAAAGTTCTTTCCAGATGGAAAGATCACCCGGAATGTGCAGCCGGCCGTCGGGATCGACCCGCAGCCGCGTGGTCAGCAGCATCATGTCCGTGTTGGAACGGAAGACGGGGCGGGCGGGCCCTGGTGTAGTGATACGGCCGCGCACGGCGCCGTACATGCGCTTCATGCGCGCGGGGTCGGTCAGATAATCTTCCACCGGGCCATGGATCCGCGCCAGTGCGTCGTATTCACTGGCTAGCCAGCCATCGTCCTTCGCCATCAGCTTCTCGAAGAACTCGGCTCCTTTGTCGGGAGACGCGCCGGCGAGTTCCCCCCACGCTGAAGCGGAACGGGCGCCACCGGGAACGATCGCTTTCCCCAGGCGGATCTGAAAGCTGCCACCGAAAAAGTCGAGAACGCTGGCCAGGGCGCGGAGGCGCGCGGGCATAACGGTTTTCCGCAGAGCTTCGGCGGTATCGGGATCAAGCTTCGACATCCCGAGATAGAAGCGGCACAGGCCGGGGTCGCCGAGCATGGCATCGACAAAATCGCCCTGGGCTTTTTCCTTCGCGCTGATCCAGTAATCGCTGCCATAGAGGATGGGCAGCTTCGACGGGTGGTAGTCATACTGGAACGGCGTATCGGTGCGTAGTGCCTGTTCGAGTTCCGCCAGAGGAAAGCCGGAATCGGTGGTAATGAACGCGCGAGCCGCGTTGAGCGTCTCCAGAATGACTTCGCTGCCGCAGGCGCCTCGCATGCGATAACCGAGGACGCGCAAAAGGTCGTTCGTCTGAGTCGACTCGCAATTGGGAACGGAGATGACCTTGTCCGCGCCGGCCAGTTTATCCAGCTCCCGGGCCTGCGAAAGATAGCGATGGACCAGCTTCAGGAACTCGGTCTCTTCAAGCGCGTCGCTGGCATGAACGGCGTGATAACCGTTGGTAACCACATTGCGCGCGAGGGAAGGGAGAACGTCCTCCGGCTGCGCGTCAATCGATATTGCGGCCATTCGCGCGAAGGAACGAAGCGGACCGGGAAGATCGACCGTTTCTACCTTTGTGGAAGCCGCGGGAGGCGTGGGAATTTCAAGATCTCGGCCGCCGAGAGTGTGGAACGTCTCGATATCCAGGCGGGCAGCGGCGCGGTCTCCCTCGATCAAATCGAGAATGACGGCGCGGCGGCTGGCCGAAAGGGCGTTCTGCGTCTGTCCCGCGGTCTTCCACGCCTGGGACGCTTTTCGCCAGGTATCGCGTGCCGCCGGTTCACGGAATACCTCAAGGAAGTGCGCGTAAGCGTCCAGAATTTCAGGGTCGGAAGGCGAGGACTGCAGGGCTTTAAGGAAGGCTTCCCGGGCCGCGCCGGATTCGCCTCGATCCTCGAACTGGTGGGCTCGATCGACGGCATCGTTCGCCGTCATTATTGAGGCAATGCAGAGCACGAAGGCTATGCAGCGTACCGTCATTGTGAAGGCCTCGCTTTGGTCATTCACTCTAGCACGATGGAGTTATGAGCGTATACAGATCCGGCGAATGGTTGGGGTTGACACATACAACGGGCATAGAGAGAGTGGCTTTCCTCGCCCTATCTGTTTCGCGGAGCCTTCCTGTCCGGTGCTGACTGCGCGACTCGGCACGGAGGCTCAGATTCAGACTCTCGGCTACGGGAGACGCTGGGAATCGATTCGGCCGTGTGTGAAGCCGATACTATTGAAACCATGCGGGCGCCGCTTCCGGAAGCCGCGCGGTGTTGAGACAACGGGCACGGGGAGCGGGCGATTCAGGAAGTGAACAGCATGGAAATGAAGAAAACGGGGAGACATCTTGATCGGCGTATTTGATTCCGGGGTGGGTGGACTGACAGTGCTGAAAGCTCTCCGGCGCGCCATGCCGCGGCAGGACTTTTTCTATCTGGGTGACACGGCTCGCGTGCCCTACGGACGCAAACCGCCTGCCATGGTTCGCGGATTCGCCCGGGAGATTACGGCGTTCCTGGTCGAGCGCGGCGCGAAAGCTGTCGTGGTGGCCTGCAATACGGCAACGGCCGTGGCCCTGAACGATCTCAAGAAGGAGTATCCGCTGCCGATCTGGGGAGTGATTGAGCCGGGCGTGGAAGCGGCTGTCCGTGCCACGCATTCCGGAAAGGTCGGCGTAATCGGTACCCGGGGCGCTATTGCCAGCGGAGCCTATCAGTCACGACTCGAAGCCCGCGGCATGACGGTGTGGGCTCGAGCGTGTCCGTTGTTTGTTCACCTGGTCGAAGAAGACCTGGCCGATTCACCCGAGGCCGAAGTAGTGGCGCGGCATTACCTGGGAGATCATCCGGAGATCGACACGATCATCCTCGGATGCACGCACTATCCGGTGTTGTCTCCGGTGATCGCCCGAGTACTGGGCCCAGGCGTGAAACTGGTGGAAAGTGCGGCTGTCGCCGCCGAGTATGTGCGTAGTGCCTACGTAAGGGACGGAGAGGATGTTCAACCCTCCGGCTCCGGCAAGATTACGCACTTCGTCACCGGAGATCCTATCGCTTATGAGCACACTGCCGCGGTAATCGGCGGCGTGGAAGGCGAAATCATAGCTCTGCCTGTTAGCGAACTCAGCCTGTCAACGCGCCTGCTGCCGTCCCTCTGAACGCCTGAGATTCCTCATTGGGGAACCGCAAGAGGAGGCGGGGGACGACGGGCTTTCCTCGTGTCATCCAGTAACTGACGGGCGATCTTGTCCGCCACATCCGCCATGGCGCCCCGAAACTTGCCGCCGCCGCTTTCCTGGGTAGTGGACCAGATCACATCCCCATCGGCGTCGATTAAACGAATCGAAGCCGAAGCTTCGTGCCGGCGCTCCTGAATATGGCTGGATTCGTTATCGGTGATGCCCGCTCCGGCTGTGTGCGTTGAAGAAACACTGCTTGTCATATTGCTTTTGGAAGTACCGCCGGCGGCGCTATTGGTGTGTAAGCCAATCGATTCGCTGGTATTGTGTTCCTCATTGAACACCTTGTCATCGGCCGAACCGCGAATCGTGGCGTCGGCTTTCTCGGCGTTTTCGGTGATGGCGAACAGCCCGGAGTTCTGAAGCGCGGCGATGATCATGTCTCTCATCTGGTCGGACATGGCGCCACCGCCCAACTGGTCAACGAAGATTCGTTTTACACGCGCCAGTTGAACTGCGTTGTCCTGCTGCTCAATCGCCATACACAGCGGCAGGATCGCCGCGATGAACGGAATGAGCAGCAGCGGTGTGGTTCTCACCCTTTTCCCGCTTTACGCGCTTCTTCGTCCTGATACTCGATGCGCAAGCCGGTACGCGCTTCGAGCGAAACCAGCAGCGCTCGAATATCTTCTTTGCCGACCTGGAGGACCACCACCTGACGCTGTCCATTGGAATCGGTGAAACCAATGGTTACGAAATGCGTTTTTTTGCGGCCGATCAAAAAAACCGGAGAGATCAGCGCGGCTTCCACATAGCGGCGGCTCACGCGAAGCCCATATTCCACGGTGCTGATGTCTTTGTACGGAATCAGAACCCGATTGTTGCGAATGCTGAGACTCAGAGAGTCTGAGCCGGTCAACTCGATGCGAGCATCACTTTTTTTGGCTCCGGCGACGGTCCCGCCAACGTACTGGACCCGACTGCCGGGCTCTCCCGCCTGAAGCAGAGTAGAGAGAGCGAGGATGGATATGAGGAGTTTCCTCATACCTATCGAATACCACGTAAAAATCAGATGCCTGATATCTCCCGCGAGGGCAGGAGATATCAGGCGCAAGACACTCGATCAGCCGATAGTGAGTAGTTCCACAGCCTACATTTTGAAATTGAAGGTAAGTTCCGCGACTGCTTTAACCGGCTTGCCGTTGGCTGTGAATGGAGTGAATTTCCAGTGCCGCGCGGCCTCCACCGCAGCGTTTGCAAGAATCGGATTTCCGGTCTTCGCTTTGACCGATTCCACCGATCCCGATTCATCGATGTGGGCCTCTACTTCGACCTCGCCTCTCAGGCCAAGCTGTTTGGCCATAGGTGGGTAATCAGGTTGAACTTTTGAGGTGGCCGCTTTAATCGCCTCCCCCGTGGAAACATGAAGATCGGTATCTTCAGCCAGTGCCACTCCGGCAAGGACAACGGTCGCGACTGCGAAAAGGAACGATTTGATGTAGATGTTGTTCATTAAGTTATCTCCAGGCGAATTCTTCTGCGTTTACGTCTTTTCCGGTTTTTGCGGAGCGCCGATTGTTGCTCATTTCTTCCTGCATGCCGAGCATGGCTCGCATGCGATGGACGGCCGACTGCAAGTGGTCTGCTTCCGCGCTCATCTGAGAGCCTGCGCTGGCGCCCTCTTCCGCGCTGGCCGCTGTTTGTTGGGTTACGTGCTGGATTTGCAGGATGGCTTTCGAAATCTGCTCGATAGCCCGTGCCTGCTCTTCACTTCCGGCATTGACTTCGTTCGACAGCCGTTGAACCTGAACGGCGCTCGACGTTACCTGCCGCATCGCTAACGCCACTTCATCGAGACGCACTTTGCCGACTTTCGAATGCTGGATCGATTCTTCGATCAGCCCCGACGTATCTTTCGCGGCTTGCGAACACCGCTGCGCCAGATTGCGCACTTCGTCCGCGACCACGGCGAAACCCATGCCGGCTTCTCCCGCTCTGGCTGCTTCGACAGCGGCGTTCAGAGACAGAATATTGGTTTGAAAGGCGATTTCATCAATCACGCGAATGATTTTCGAAATCTTCTCGCTGGAGGAAGAAATGTCCCGCATCGAGACCAGCATTTGCTCGAGCTTCTGGTTGGCTTCCGTGAGCAGATGATTGGAGTCATTGGTGTGTTCGGCCGCCTCGCGCGAACTTTTCGCATTTCGCTGCACCATGGAATTGACCTGCTCGGCCGAGGCCGATGTCTGTTCCAGAGAAACCGCCTGCTCGGACGCTCCTTGTGCCAGCGACTGGCTTATGGATCCCATCTGAACAGCGGCGCGGGCCACTTGCTGCGCTCCTTCCGATACCTGCGAACCCATCCCGCCCAGGGCGCTGTTCATCTGGCGAACCACCACGATGATGATGATGGAGCAAAAGAATGTCAGACACACAAAGATGTATGCAAGCACGCGGGCGGACGAAGCGGAGGTGAAGACCGACGCATTTTCGGAATTCATTTTTTCCCGCTGATTGGCCAGGAAGTCCCGTGCGTTGCGCTGCAAATCTTCATACGCGGGAAGAAGCTTTTCACTGACAAGTTTCAAAGCATCCGTCATCTGTTGCTTTTGAATGAGCTGCATGACTTCGTCGCTCATGGGTCGCACCGCTACTGCCTTCGTCTGCAGATCCTGTACGAGTTGCCGGTCAGTCGGGGAATCGATCAGGGGTGTGAGTTCGGTAAACAGCCCGTCGATACGACGCTCCGCTTCGGAAACCGCACGCCGGTTCTGGTCAACTCCGGCGGCATCGCTCAAAATGGAATGCAGTAGCAGTGCCTGTTGACGGCCACTGATCTCGACCAGGCTTTCCACCAACTGGCTGGTTGTGTCAGCCCGCTTAGACATTCGATGTACGGCTCCATCGAGTGCCGCATTCAGCGAGCTCGTAGCCCGCATTGACGTGAATGCCAGAGCCACAATCATCAATAGCAGCGCCGCGAAGGCACCGAGAAACTTCGTTCTGAGAGTTACGCCAGACATGGACTTAAGAGTTTTCCTTTCGGCATCGCCGACAATTCTCGAGTGGTACCCGGAAATGCTCGCAAGGAGTTATCGGCTGGGCAGAACGAAAGATATAGAGGGAAGCAGGGTGTTACGGGCGGAAACTGCTGAACTATTCGATTTAGTCAGTCAATAATTCTGATTCCACAGTAGAATACGGGTGAAAGCCATGGCCCTCAGCGTTATCAAAGACATCCGCAAGATTTATGCCGGGCTCAATGCCGATGAGATCCGCGGCACCGCCCATCAGCAGGTGAACATTGGTCTGCTGGCAACCTCTAACGCGGGCTATGAGGCGCTCGAAGATTTTCTCGTGCCCGAGTTCCTGAATAAAGACGTTCGGGCCGAGGCGCTCAGCAGCGTCTTCCGGGCCGACGAAGGACCCAGCCGTCGGCATTTTGTCATAGCGGCGCCCGGAGTCCATGCTCCCTCTGGCTCCTTTGCCTTCGATCCATCCGATCCGGAACGGACATTAAGAGGGATCGCCGAGACGCATCAGGATCTTGAGCTGGCTATTGCCCGGCGTTTCCCTCGTTTCCGCGGCGTCGTGACCAATCGCATCATCCACCGGGTTTCGCGCGAAAATGCGCTCTTTGCCCTGGTAACGGCCCTTCCCAATGTGATTCCCAGCGTTCTTGACCTCCCCTGGGCACTGGGCGAGTTCGCCACGGATACTGCGTTCCTCACGATGAATCAGATCCGGATGGCGCTGGTTCTGGCGGCTGCGCATGGCCGTCCGGTGGGATACGCAGAGCAGAAGATTCAGATTGCGACCATTGCCGCCGGCGCCTTCGGCTGGCGTGCTCTGGCTCGCGAACTGGTCGGGAAAATCCCCCTCGGCGGAGGCTTGATTCCCAAAGCCGCAGTAGCTTTCGCCGGCACTTACGTAGTCGGATTGGGCCTCGAACACGCCAATCGCACCGGAAAAGGCCTGTCTCGAGCCGAAAGCCGCGACGCCTGGGCCGACGCATTTGCTAAAGGCAAAGAAGTTATGCGCGAACTTACCCCGGCTTTGATCAAAAAGTCTTAAAATCAAGATTAGCGATATTCTGCAACGAGAAAACGAGCTAGCTCGTTTCTTGTTAATAGAAACGATACGACCTGGCTCGTTACGTGAAGATAGATACGGAGGTGTGACCGATGGGTATTTCGATAAAGGTAGGCATAATTCTGGGACTGGCTGCCATGGTGGCCAGCGCGGATACGCTCGTTCTAAAGAGCGGAGAAACGATTCAGGGTACATTTCTGGGTGGCACGGCCCGTCAGATCCGCATGGATCTGGGTGGAGACGTCCGTACTTACGACATTGACCGCGTTCAATCCATCAACTTCGACGCGGGATTCTCCCAACAAGCTCCGCCCCCTCCTGCGCGGGATCGGGACCGCGATCGCGGGGCATTCAATAATAATGCTCCTCCGCCTGCGCCTGGTGGCTATGGCCCGATGATTCCCGCGGATACTTCGGTTACGGTCCGCATGATCGATTCGGTGGATTCCGATAAGGCGCGGCTGGGCCAGACATTTCGCGCCAGTCTGGATGAACCGGTTGTAATCAATGGGCAGGAAGTTATCCCCCGCGGCGCCGACGTTCTCACCAAATTGGTGGCCGATCAGCAGTCGGGTAGAATCACCGGTCAGACGGTTCTCACGCTGGGAATTTCAACCATTACCGTAAACGGCCGGCCGGTTGACGTCACGTCATCCGACGTACAGACCGCCAGTAAATCGCGTGGCGCGCGTAGCGCGGGCGTGATCGGCGGAGCCACGGCGCTCGGCGCCGTGATCGGCGCCCTTGCAGGCGGCGGCAAAGGGGCTGCCATCGGCGCTGGCTCCGGTGCGGTTCTCGGAACGGGTACAGAAGTCTTAACCGGTGGCCAGAAAGTGAAGATTCCTTCCGAAACCCGGCTCACTTTCCGTCTGCAGAATCCGGTTCAGCTCTGAGCGATTCTCTTTACATGGCTAAGAAACTGGCGCTGGTCACACTGCTCGTTGCGGTGTCGACCAGCGCCTTTTGCGCTTCGCCCTCGGATGTTGTGGAAGGCAATCCCGCCAGTCCGGTCAGGGCCTTAATATATGGGGACCTCCAAAGCTCCGACTGCGCCCAACTCCGTCTTCTGCTCGACCAGAAAATTCTCCCCCGCTATGAAAAGCGGGTAGCGTTCATCCATCGCGATTTACCCATGGGAAAGCATGATTGGGCGCGCGACGCGGCTGTCGCCGGACGCTGGATCTACCTGCGGGATCACGAAGCGGGGATCACTTACCGCCGGGAGATCATGGCCGAGCAGAACAACATCACGCTGCAAAACCTGAAAGCCTGGTTGCTGGAATTTGCGGCCCGCAATCATCTCGACAGCAAGGGCATTATCGATTCCCTGACCGATCGCAATCTGATCGCTTTGGTCGACCAGGACCGGCAGAGCGCCGTGGCGCGCGGCGTCACCAATGCCCCGGCTGTCTATATCGGCGGCGTTGCCATCACCGGCACCATCATCTACGAAGATGTGGCGCGTGCCCTCGATGAAGCGCTCACAAAATAAATAGGCAATTTATCCCTTTACGTCACGTAGGAGATACAGGGGCGAAACGACATCCTCAACAAAGCGCAGAAATGCACCGTTGACGACTTCCGCCAGAAGTTCCCCGATGACGATGCCTACCTCGACTACATCATGGAGCAGCGCCACCCTGGACGCATCGCGGTTTGCGAGAAGTGTAAGGTGGAGGCGGAAGCATTACCGGATCGCGGGCCGGAAGGTTTATAGCTGCGATCACTGCGGAACCCAGATTTCCCCGCTGGCCGGGACCATTTTTGAGAAGTCTTCTACCGAGCTGCACCAGTGGTTTCACGCAATGTTCCAGATGGGATGAACCAAATGCGGCATCTCCGCGAAACAGATTCAGCGCGAAACTGGCGTCACCTATAAAACTGCGTGGCGGATGTTCAAACAGATTCGCAGTCTAATGGGCGATGAGATTAGCCTGGAGGGGCCGACGGTGGAAGCATGACGAAACCTACGCAGGCGGTCGGCGCAAAGGCAAAGGGCGCGGACGGCCAATGGTCGGTGATCTGAAGAAAGTCCCTATTGTAGGAATCATCGAACGACCCCACCGAAGAACGCAAAGGGCGCGTTGTCGCCCGCGTGACCAAAGACGCGGAGAAAGAGACCTTGCAGGGGACGGTGAGGCAGTACGTACTGCCGAAGTCCACGGTCTACACCGACGAGTCCTTAGGTTATGGCAACATCAATCTGCTGCGAGATGAGAGCCACAAGGACATGGGTTATCGCCATCGCCGGATCGATCACAGCGAAGGTATCTATGTGCAGGGAGACGTTCACGCCAATACTATCGAGGGATTCTGGAGTCTGATTAAACGCGGGATCAGCGGAACCCATCACGCGGTCAGCGCGAAGTTTCTGCAATCGTATCTGGACGAGTACAGCTTCCGCTATAACCGGCGCGACATTCCGAAGCCGATGGTTATGCAGATTTTGGAGCGGGTTTGCGAGAGGGCGGAGTAGAGATCGCCCGCTTCAGAAGATTATTGAACTGGCCCCACGTGTAAGGCTAATCGTTTTTTTTGGCTTCTGGTTTTGCTTCTGTTCGCAGTCGCTTCACGAATCCCATCACACAAATATTTTCCAATCGTCAGGAGGAGCGCTGCATGTTTTACATTGGCATTTGTCGCCGTGCGTGACGAACTCCGTGCCCGCATGGCGGATCATTTTTGGGTCCGGTTTTTTACTCGCCCCAAGCGTTCCGTCTGGAAGTACGTACCGGTGGCAGACGGCTGAATCTTTTCCGTGATAGTAGGAAACGATCTGACTCGAAGTGCCTTGCGGCTGGTGGTGGCCAACGCGTACCGGATCACTTCTGAGAACCTTAATCGTTGAACTTCCATCCTCAAACCCGAGATGGTTGAATAATTTCCGGAGGGTTACCCTGTGAAGCGGCTTTTGCGGTAACTTGGGTTTGGTGGCCATAGTGGAAGATCGACTTCACTCAGAGATACGGGACGTTGTTTCTTCGTACGTCGCTGGAAAAGAAGACCTTTCGTCAGTCCAGGACTGGCTTTGGCCCCTCTTGGCTGATCTGGAAGATTCTGACGATAAGAGCGCTATTTCGGTCGCTGGGCTGATCGGAAATCTCATCTCCGAATATTCCGATGGATATATGACCGAGGCGGAACTTCAGGAGGAGTTGGGAACAGCCATCCTCCCTTTTGCTCAAGCGGAAGAAAAAGCTCTGGCCGTGATCGGACCGCGTGCTGTAGACGCTTATCATCGGGCGTGGATGATTGACCAGCCAGCGCTGACAATGTACTATTCCAAGGTTCCGGATCGCGTCTCCGTTCCCATTGAAATTGGGTTTCATCCAACAAGAACGATTCTTGGCGAAACATCGCAGCATTGGCCGATGTACGGCTCAATTCAAGTGCACGGAACCGCTGTTCTTGTGACCTATCAACCGCTCCCTGAAACTGTCGCCGATCTCTTCTCGCATCGAGCACCAGAACTGATCCGCACTGGAAACTCGAATCAAAATGTTGTGGGTTTTGAAGGTGTGGCATCGGCGCTCCGTTTCCTGATTACGCAGTGACTTGTTCACCGACCCGTAGGGCGAACGGTGCTCTCGCGACTTCAATGCCATCAAAAAACAATACGAAGTAGTGAAGTCCCATCTGCCTCGCAAACACGCCAGTAGTTGACAGGAAATTAATTCCAGGCGGAAAGTTGGGTGCTGCGCTAGGCGTTGCTATCTCGAAAACAGAAGGCGGACCCGCGAAAACAGATTCTCCGTCGGGGCGAACCAACTGGACCTGTAGGGTGTGTGACTCAGCGTCCCATGAGTCGAATTTTAGGATGCCTACAACGGTCATCCAAACCGCTACCTGATCCAGTGGAGGCATTCCAGGCGGCGGCGGTCCAGCCGGGAGGTTGAACAACTCAACAATACGAATAGCGCTGTTGATATCGTCCTTCTCAATCAGCACTCTTTCGCAGATAAAGAAACTAGCGGAGGTCACTCTGGGCATGAGCCAGAGTGTACCAAAATAATGAGATTCAACTACCTGCGGCCTGTCACGCCGTCTCAGTCTATTACGCGATATGAGGGGATAATTACCAATAAATAAATTTCAGAAGCTGAACAGCAGGCTCGTATAGCCCGTATGCGCGTGATAATTTTCCAGTACCGGCGCCACCGCGACAAATTCGTGATAGCCGTAATACTGATAGCCGGCATTCCATTTGAGCTTCGGCGTAATCGGTATCGTCAGGCGCGCCAGGGGCGTCGCAAAATTGAGCGGGAAGGTGGGTCCCGTATCTCGCGTGATGTTGTAGCCGATATAGAAATCAGCCCGTTTGCGCAATGCGACGCGAGCGCCCAGATTCGCTGCATGAATATTACTCACGTAGATCGAAGTCCCCGTCTGCAGAGTGGCCCGCGGGCTTCCGGTAAAGAACACAATTCCTCCGGCGGTATCGAGGTGCAGCCGGGAATACCCCAGATCGACCGCAAACCACTCGCGCGCCGCCCACGAAAAATTGCCGAAATAGTCGCGTGAGTGCGCACTGTAAGCGGTCAATGTCACGGAGTTGTTGTTGTACATCTGCTTGTAGCCGGCGCTCGCCGTCACCGTCTTCCGCCGGTACTGGAGCCGCGAATCGATGGCGTGATAATTCTTTTCATCGATCGGCGTGAACGGATTATCGTTGCGCCCGATCTCCGCCTCCACATGCAACCGCAGCGGCGCCGCAATCAGCCAGTTCATGCCCACAGCTCCCGCGTAAACGTGATCCGTCTGGGCGTTCAGGGTATTAGCAAAAGAAGTCGCAACGGGAGGCGATGGATCGGCGGTCGACTGGATCGAGCGGATCTCCCGATCGACGAAGCGAAAGCCCGTGAAGAAATCGAATTTCTTCGTGGCGCGAAAATGCGCATCCGTCGAATTGGTAATCAACCGTATGCCCAGAAACTGAAAGTTGAGGATATCCGCCGAAAGCGTCGCCAGATCGATTTCTTCGTAAAAAGAGTTGCCGCCGATACGCGTGTTGTCGACTGACGTGTTGTTCGTGATTGTCAGCCTCTCGGTCGGGAACACCGAGAGGTTCAGATCGCCGGTCGCGGCCACTCGCTTGGCATCGCCGTAGGTGATGATGAGGCGGTTTTCCGTGCCGGTCAAACCCGTGCCCACCGCCGCTTCGTTCAACACGAAATTGTTGTCCCCGCCCGAATAAGTGAACCGCCCATTGACGGCGTAGCGTTTCCGATCCGTCAGCAGAGTGACCAGCCATCCAGGCGTCGAGCCATGAATCGGCGCCGACCGATTGAACGCCGTCAGCGTGGAAGGGTCAACCCCGTTAGGACCCGCCAACTGAATTCCGCCTCCCAGCGAATAGGGCGTATCTTCTTTGTAGAACTCCCAGCGCCGCAGCACGGAAAGGCGAAAGCCGAACATATCGGCATCGGCTCCCACGCGGTACGAGTTGTATTCGCGCCGCACGTTGCTGAACAGGCTGAAGACGTCGCCGCGCTGGCTGTCGAACAGATTCACGGATGAAAGAGCCGGCCCGTCTTCCTTGTTCCGGCCATATCCTGCGTGAAAGCGAAAATGGCTCTGCGGGAACAGCGTCAGATCGTGGTCCTGCCAGCGCTGGCTGGTGTTTTCAAGATGTAATCCGTCGGACGTAGCCAGCCCCGGATTGAAGTAATCGTTCAGCCGCCACATCATGTCGTAGCGGTAAAGTCCATTCTTCTGCACACGCAGGGTGGCCGATTCGTACGGGTCATTGCCCAGCCCCTGCGTACTCAGTACGATTTCGTCGAACCAGTGGCCGTGCCCGTCGCGCGAATTCACCGTCAGGTAACTCGCCAGCAGACGTACCCCGTTGCCGTAATTCACATCGCTGCGATACTTGCCTTCGTCGCCGCCCACCAGGCTGTAACGGTAGCCCGGCTCCCACGATTGCACGATGTTGTAATCGCCTGCGTTTTCACCGCGCGCCGATCCGACGGTTTCCCCCGTGGTCGGCGCCACCGTATCCTGGGCCCGGGCGGCCATCGCAATCAGCGCAATGAGTGAAAGCAACAGAGTGCGTTTCATCGCAGGAAATTGGGATCGGCATTCGAGCCGTGAATGCGCACATGGCAGTTCGTGCAATTCCGAAAGCGCGGGTCGAGCAGATTGTGGGCGCTCGATGTCGCAATCACTCCCGAACCCGTAATCCCGAACGTGCCGGCTCCGTTATGGCACTCAAGGCAGACCGTATAAACCACCGGCCGCCGCAGCAGTTTGCTGTTCATGGAGCCGTGCGGGAAGTGGCAGGATTCACAGCCATCCACCCTCACCGGCGCATGCTCGAAGACGAACGGCCCACGCTTGTCCTGATGGCACTTGATACACGTTTCCTCATTGCCCAGATTCTGCCCGGCGCCGGGTCCGGATGCCTCATCCACCATGCGAGGCCGTATTCCCGTGCTCCAGGTAGCGGCGAAAGTGCCGTGCGGGTTGTGGCAGTCCGAGCACTCGATCACGCCTTCATTCACGCGATGCTTCACCGGCATCTCGAACTGCGCCCGGACCGTTTGATGGCACTCATAACAAAGGTCTTTCTGGACTTTCGCCAGCAAATACTTCGGCGTCTGCGGCTTATGAATGGAATGGCACGTGGAACAGACTACGTCGGCATCGGTGTGGACCGAACGCCGGATATTGGCCCGCGATACATCTTTCGCATGGCACGTCAGGCAATCGTCCAGCACCTCCGCCGGCTTCATGAGCGAGAAGGCGTGTGGAATGGTGGTCTTGCCGCCGCGCGCCGCCACGTGAGCCGCGGCAGGTCCGTGGCAACCCTCGCAGCCCGTGCGCTCCGCCGTTTCCTTGCCTGAGGCGACGCTCTTGTAATGGGGATTCTTGTAAAAGTTGAGAGTGACGTCCGGGTGGCAGGTCTGACAGACGGCGCTCCCGACATATCCCCCGACGGACACCCCATCCGCTGCCAGAGCGGGAAAACCCATCAACAGGCCCAAAAGCCCTGCCGCGCCCGCCGCCCAGGTTGTGAATACCCAACCCCTTTTCCGCAATGCTGGCAATATAGCACCAGATTCGGACGAAGCCCCGCGCCGATCCCGGAAAAGAGGCGTTCTGATATTCTGAAACCCGTAAGTCTCAATTTCCCGAGGTAAATCCGAGTTGGCATTATTGGAAGGTTGCAAGCACGAGCTTGAGGTCCTGATCCCCGCTGAAGCGGTCGAGGCCGAAACGAGCAAGGTTACAAAGACGTATCAGGAGCGCGCTAAGCTGCCCGGCTTCCGGCCCGGCAAAGCCCCCGCGTCTCTGGTCTACAAGAACTTCTCCGGCGACATTCGTCAGAAGGTTCTCGAAACCCTCGTGCCCCGTTTCTTCAATGAAAAAGCGAAGGAAGCGGAGCTTCACGTGGTGGGTACGCCCAACATCTCCGACGTCCACTTCCATGAGGGCCAGGCCCTGCACTTCAAGGCACAGTTTGAGGTGTTTCCCGAGTTTGAACTCGCCGAATACAACGGCGTCGAAGTCCCTTATGCCGCCCCGGAAGTCAGCGAAGAAGATGTCGATAAGCGCATCGAAGAGCTTCGCCAGGGGAAGGCCACTTACGTCAACGAAGACCCCCGCGCCATCGTCGAAGGCGACTACGCCGTGGTCTCTCTCGAAAGCATTGAAGGCGCCGATGAGCCTATCCGCTCTGACGAAGTCGTCGTACTGATCGGTGGACCCGAGACTCTGCCCGGCTTCAGTGAAAACCTGCGCGGCGCTTCTCCCGGCGAGGAAAAAGAAATCGAAGTGGCGTATCCGGCCGACTACGGCCAGGAGAAACTCGCGGGTAAAACCGTTAAATTCCGCGTCGGCGTCAAAGGCGTCCGCCGCAAAGAGCTTGCCGAGATCAACGACGAATTCGCGCAGGAGCTGGGCGATTTCCGCACTGTTGTCGAACTGCGCGATGCCCTGCGCAAGTCGATCTTCGGGCAGCGCGACGCCGATTCGCAGCGCGTCGCCAAAGACAAGCTGGTAGAGAAGCTGGTCGACGCCAACGTGTTCCCCGTGCCTGAAGTCTTTATCGAGCGTCAGGTGGAAAACCGCGTCAACGCCCGGCTCGATTCTCTCGCTCGTCAGGGCGTCGATCCCCGCTCCTTCAATCTCGATTGGACCAAGATCAAAGAAGCTCAGCGCGAAGCCGCCGAGCGTGAAGTCAGAGCCTCTTTGATCCTCGGCAAGGTTGCCGAAAAAGAAGCCATCGGAGTGGCTCAGGAAGAGGTCGATCGCGAAGTTACGCGCATCGCCCAGCAGAATCGCGAAAGCGTTCCGGCCACCAAACGCAAACTGAGCGAAGATGGCACTATGGATCGCCTCGCCTCGCATATCCAGACTGAGAAGACCCTGAATTTCCTCTTCGACAAGTCTGTGAAGACGGTGCCCGAGCCGGAACCCGAACCCGCCGCCGAAACGCCTTCGGAAGCGGCAAACGAAACCGATAACGCGCCTGAGTAACCTGCCTCCGACTCCCTACTTTAATGGCCTCCGATCGCCGGAGGCCATTTTTCGTTTAATCCCCCTTTTTACGATCTAGTGTTTTCTCGTTATGGCCTTCACTCCGCCGTTATGGTCTACTTTATTTTCGACATACGCGCCTATTGCCTGGATCTGAGCCGTGATTGGCTTGGTCTGTATTGGTGTGCGCCCCAACGCAAGAAGGTGACGGGGTGCGTATCGGCGCGTCAAACTTCTGATGAAAATACACCCAGCTCTATTTCTGTGTGGGCTTGTTGCCGTTCCTATTCATGCCCAAACCATCGACGACGGGGTCATGATACCCAGACACACCCTGTTCACAGGGAATGTCTACTCTTACAATAGCTGGGATCACTATTGGGAGGGCCATCTGAACCGGGTCAACGGCAACCTGGGGACGGTCTCCACGCAAACAGATACCTGGTCAGCTAACTACGGCATTACGAATCGTATCGATTTTATTGCCCTGATACCGTATGTCTGGACTAACGCCAGCGAGGGCGTGCTCCACGGCATGCAGGGCTATCAGGACATCACCCTGGCGGCAAAATTCAAGTTACTCGATCGGCCCTTCACTAAATATGGTGACTTAAAGGCCTTCGCCGTGGTATCCGGGACACTGCCGATGACTAACTACGAGCCCGCCTTTCAACCGCTCTCCATCGGCAACCAGAGTAATACCATTTCATCGCGCCTGACCCTGAACTATCAAACCCGCCGCGGGTGGTTCGGTAATGGCACCGCGCAATACACATGGCGCAGAGACGTTTTCATTGACCAGCCCTATTACTACACCAATGGCCAGCTCTTTCTTACCAACGATGTAAGTATGCCTGAGGTCTTCGATTACGCTTTCAGTGGAGGCTATTTCAAACATGGCCTGATGGCAAACGTCTCCATCGAGCAGCAGCGGACTCAGGGAGGTGGCGATATCCGCCGTCAGGACATGCCTTTCATCTCCAATCACATAAACTTCTCGAAGATCGGTGGCTTGATCATGTACCCTCTGCCGATTCCGGGTCTGCGCAACCTCGCTGCCCAGTTTCAGTACGGTTATGTTTTCGACGGCCGTAACGTCGGGCAGTCCATGACCTACACGACTGCCTTAATGTACACAGTGCGCTTTCCCGGGAGTCCCGTTCGATGACGATATCTCGCAAACCTTCTTACAATCTCGTTCTAGCTGCCTTAGCCGTGGTCGCTGTGGTGCCCATGTCCGCCGCGAGTAATGACCCTGGCGCCGGTACGTGGCAAATGATCCTGCTGACCGGTCCGACGCAAGTTCCGGTAGCCGCCCCGGCCCCTGTCACCGACCCCGGTTATCTGTCGGAACTGGCTTCGATCAAGACCGCCCAGGCCCATCTCACTTCGGCCCAGAAGACGTCTATTAGTAACTGGAGCGCGGGAGGGACGGTGCGCTGGAATCAGATACTTCTCGAATTGGTGGCGAGTGCTGACTTACCCCCGGAGCCCAACTCCGACGGCACTTACACTTTTCCGAGCGCCGCCACTCCGTTTGCATTCCCGCAATTTCCCTTTGCCAACCCCCCGTATGCCGCGCGTTCTTACAGCTATGTCGCGGTGGCGCAGTTCGAAGCTTTGAAAGCGGCCTGGTATTACAAATATCAGTACAATCGCCCCTCGCCTTCCGCGGTGGATAGTGGGATTCAGGCTCTGATTCAGACCAACGGGCTGCCTTCTTACCCCTCGGAAGATGCCGTCGAGTCCGGAGTTGCCGTCGCGCTGCTATCGGTCCTGTTCCCCACGCAGGTCAATCTGATTAATGCGACAGCGGCGGATCAGCAGCAAGCCGCTCTCCTCTCCGGTAAGGCTTCTGCGAGCGATATTTCCGCAGGTTACGCCCTGGGCCAGGCCGTGGCAGCGGTCTTCGTCACCCGCGCCGGCTCGGATGGATTGAAGAATGCCACCGGGACCGCCGCTCAATGGCAGGCGCTCGCGGACGCTGCCACAGCCCGTGGCGAGATACCGTGGAAAAGTCAGGAAAATCCGCCGCGCCCTCCCATGCTGCCGTTTTTCGGGCAGGTAAAAGCCTGGATGATGCAGCCCGGCGATATTGTCAATGAACGGCCCGGACCGCCTCCTTCCACATCCTCGCCGCAGATGGCGCAGCAGGTGGCCCAGGTCAAAGCCACCATTCAAAACCTCACTCGCGACCAGATCGCTATTGCCACCAAATGGGCCGATGGCGCCAGTTCTCCCACCCCTCCGGGCCATTGGAACTTTATCGCTGAAACGTACATCACCAACGCTAAGTTGAGCGAGGTGCGGGCCGCGCGCGCTTTCGCCCTGCTCGATATGGCCATGATGGATTCCGCCGTCGCGTGCTGGGACACAAAGTATACCTATTTCAATCCGCGGCCCGAACAGATGGATCCGACCATTAAGACGGTGATCGGTCTACCCAATTTCCCTTCCTACGAATCCGGGCATTCCACTTTCTCGGGAGCCGCCGATACGGTTTTGACGTACCTGTTCCCCAGCGGTAAGGCTTATTTCGATGCCTCTGCCCAGGAGGCTGCGGTTTCACGACTCTATGGAGGCATACACTACCAGATCGACAACGACACGGGCCTCGCTCATGGAGCTCGCGTAGGGGGATATACCGTTCGGTTCGCTCAGCAGGATGGCGCGGACACGGCCACCGGAACCTCAATCACCGCGGGCCAGACGCTCGATGGCGCCAGCTATCATTCCCCGGTTACGCCTGGCAGTCTCGCTGCCGTGTTTCAGAGCAATCTCGCCACCAGCTCAACCATTGCCAACGCTATTCCGCTCCCGACTTCCCTCAACGGCCTTTCGCTGACATTCAACGGTTCCATTCCCGTACCGCTCTTCGCCGCGTCTCCCAATCAGGCGAATATTCAAATTCCCTGGGAGCTGCAGGGCCTCACTTCCGCCATGCTCACCACGACGAATTCGGATGGTTCGAGCGTCACCTTCAACGTTCCGCTGTCGGCCTTTGCTCCGGCCGTTTTCAGCGTCAATCAGCAGGGAACCGGCCCGGGCCTCGTGACTATCGCCAACAGCAGCACCCTGGTAGCCGCGTCAAACAGCATCGACGGCACTATATCCCGGGCGGCGTCAAAGGGCGAATTCATTACCATCTATTGTGTCGGGCTGGGCGCGGTTAATAATCCTCCGCCCACCGGCACGGCGACACCGGATAGCTCTTCAACCACTGTGTCTCCCGTTTCCGTTCTGCTCAACGGCATTACCGTTCCGGCGGCTTATGCGGGATTGTTGCCTGGTTCAGTCGGAACCTATCAGGTGAATGTACAGATCCCCGATAACGCTCCCAGTGGCAATACTGTTGCGCTCGCGGTGAGTGTAAGTGGAGTGACATCGAACGCGGTGACTATCGCTATCCAGTAAAGGCGCGTCGATTTACTGGGCATTCCAGAGGAGGACCACAATGCGCAGAATGGCGACGGTTCTGCACGTCCTGCTTGCAAGCGTCGCCATGGCCGCCCTCTCTTTCGCGCAAATGAATGTCGCGGAGATAGCAGGCGAAGTGAATGATCCTGCCGGGGACGTAATCGTGGCGGCCGTGGTGACTGCAACGAATACGGCTGCCGGCTTGAAAGCCAGCACTGTAACCAGCCAGGCCGGGGAATACCGGCTTTCGGAACTGGCGCCGGGAGATTACACCGTCAGCGCTGCCGCACAGGGCTTCAAACAGGCGGTCCAGCGAAACCTCATGCTGCATGCAGGCGACCAGGTTGAGTTGAAGTTTTCTATGGCCCTCGGGGAGCGGACTGAAACTCTGATCGTGGAGGCCTTCCCCGGGATCTTACAAACCGGCTCGGCGCAGATCAGGGACGTTATCGAAAACCAACAGGTCGTCGATTTGCCTGTAAAAGACCGCGCGTTTCTGGAACTGGCTTTGCTTGGCGCGGGAGTAGTAAATCCTCCGGGAGGAACGCGCGGCGATTCATTGCAGCAGACCGGCAAGCTGATCAACATTCTGGGGCAGCGGACGGGACACAACCTGTTCCTTGTAGATGGTGTGAGCGTTACCGACGAATACTTCAATAACGTCGTACTGAATCCGCCTCCGGAAGCAATCCGTGAATTCAACATCGCGAAGACCAACTACGACGCTGAGTTCGGCGGAAAGTCGGGCGGTGTCATTAACGTCATCACACAGTCGGGGACCAACGCTCTTCACGGCAGCTTATACGAATTTCTCCGTAACAACACCTTAGACGCCCGTAACTTCTTCGCTCCGCCCCATCAGGCGACATCCTTTCAGGAAAATCAGTTTGGGGGAACGCTGGGCGGCGCCCTCATCAAAAACAAGACGTTTTTCTTTTTGAACTATGACGGGCAGAGGGTTCGCAATTCAGTGGCCCAGCTTTTCAGCGTTCCTACCGCCGCTGAGCGGAGCGGAGTGTTTACCACGGCGATTGTGAATCCGCTCAGCGGCACGCCTTTTCCGAACAACACAATCAACGTTCCGCTCGATGCCGCAGCAGTTGCGATGCTGGCGAAAGTCCCTCTCCCGAACCTGCCCGGAACCGCCAACAATCTTCTCGCCATCGACAAGCAGACCAACGACATCAATCAATACGACCTCCGCTTCGACCAGCAGCTAACTTCGAAGGATTCCGCCTATGTAAGGGGCTCTCAGTTAACCGCAAACGAATTCGATCCATTCGGTTCGAGCGTGCTGAACGAGGCGCTTCTGCCCGGCTTTGGCCGCAACCTGAGTACGCGCTCTGCCAACGCATCGGCCGGGGAGGTTCATGTTTTTTCCGCCACTGTGCAGAACGAGTTCCGCTTCGGATTCCTGCGTGTGTCGGGGGGCCAGGCCGATCCCAACGCGGGCACCCCTTTTGCTTCGCAATACGGCCTCGAGGGCACAACGAATAATCCAGGCGACAAGGGTTATCCGCAGATCTCGCTGAGCAATACGTTTACCACCATAGGGTCGGCGACCGGGTTCAGCAGCCGCATGGACCGGGATTTCGAGATCTACGACAACTTCTCGATCCAGAATGGTTCGCACGCGATCAAGTTTGGCGGATACTTCTTTCATTTGAACTTCAACCCTTCTTACCCGAATGATGCCCGCGGCGTTTACACGTACAGCGGGGCATATAGCGGAAACGCTCTGGCCGACTTCCTGATGGGCTATCCATCGCAGGCTCAGGTGGGAATCGGAGAGGGGGCCGAGAACTCCCACACCAGTTGGGCTCATTTCTATCTGGAAGACGGCTGGAAAGTGAGGCGCAATCTGAAACTGGAAGCCGGCCTTCGATATGAGTTCAACGAAAACCTTTACGCACGGGCCAATCAGACGTCCGGCATCGATCTATCAGCTCCGGGAGGACCGGCATTTGTTGTGGCCGGCAATCCCCTGAGCCTGTCTCCCGCGGCCGCCGCACTCGCCGCGTTGAGCCCGATTCCCATCGTGTCCGCCGCCAGCGCCGGTTGGAATAACAGCCTTCTCACACCAAAAAGCCTTCGGCTCTCGCCCCGGCTTGGCTTGGCATGGCAACTGCCACGTCTCCGCTATACTGTCTTCCGGGCAGGCTTCGGGATCTATACGAATCAGGCGGCCTACAGCGTGCTCCAGAACCTTGCCGAGAACGCACCGTTTTTTCTCGCGAAGACCGTATCGAATGCGGCCAAACCGGTTTACACGACGGAAAATATTCTGAATGTCAATCCCACCGGCGCGATTGGCGCCAACGGTGTGAATCACGATTTCGCCATCGAATATAACGAAGTATGGAACGCCGCCTTACAGAAGCAGATGGGCAATACCTCGCTCGAGATCGGTTATATCGGTTCACGCACGGTGCATGCCGACAGCTCTACCGCCGTAAATGTCCCGTTAACGTACGGAGGCGCGCGCCCTTATCCGCAGCTAGCCGCGTTCAGCACGATTAGGTGGGACGGCTGGGCGACGTTCGAGGGTATGACATTAAAAGCGGCGCGCCGGTTCAGTCGCGGCCTGTCGTTCGAGTCCACCTATACATGGTCGAAGTCGATGGACGATGCTTCCGACACCGGCACAACGAACGCCGAATACAACTTGCCGGAGGATCCCTATGCGATGAATCTGGAAAAGGCGTTGTCCAGTTTCAATCATCGCCGGCGGCTGACCGCCAATGTCGTATACAATCTGCCGTTCGGCGCACACAGTGCATCGTGGCTAAGCAGCACGATTCGCGGTTGGCGTGTGGCGGGAATATTCACGGCTCAGAGCGGCGCACCGTTCACTATAAATCTTTCCTCGGCCGCGGGCCAGAACGTATCTCCCACCGGGTTGGTCAATGGAAATAATCTGGAAAGGCCCAATCTGGTCGGCAACCCCAACGGCGGTCCCGGAACTCCCTCCGAGTGGTTCAATACCGCTGCCTTCGCCCTGCCTGCGCCAGGCACGTTTGGGACGGCGGGACGCAATATAGTGACCGGTCCAGGTCTGATCGACCTCGATATTTCGGCGCAGAAGGAGGCAACTCTTTCCGATCGCCTGAAACTGCAATTGCGCCTGGATGCCTATAATTCGCTGAACCATCCGAATTTTAATCTCCCTGGCCGGATCTTCGGCGCAGCAAATTTTGGCGTTATCACAAGTGCGGGCGATCCCCGCGAGCTCCAGGCCGCGCTCAAGCTGATATTTTGATTTGTTTCCGCTCAGCGTCCGGTCTACTGATTCAGACCCGTCATCCAGTTCAGCACCAACGTGACGGAAGAGCCGGATAGCGCCAACAGGCCTGTAGACGATGCCGACCAGGAACCCGGCACGAAGCCCTTAGCGATGAGGACTTCGCCTCCCGTCAGCTGCATCTTTCGGCCGTCGAAAGGCGCGGCCATAAGAGATCCCTCGCGCGCGAACAACAGATATCCCCTTCCTGCTCCGGACGCGGGAGGCGCGTAAACAGGAGCGTTAGGATACTCGGCCCGTAACAGAGCTCGTGAGCTTTGCTGTTCAGGTTTATCGTCGAGCGAACCGATATATATGCCTGCCTCGGTCGCGCCTGACGCACCGCGTGAATAGAGGAAATGCCGTCCGTCGGGCAGGAAGAAGGGATTAATATCTGTCTTGTCCGCCGCACCGGGAGTATTCAACGTCAGCCCGACCGGAATGCCTCCGCCGGCGGGTACTTTCCGCAAAGGCCCCAAAGCCGTGCTGATGACCAAAGAGCCGTCGGGCGCCCATGCCCCGCCGCGAAGCTCCGAGTCCAGATCGCAAACCGTTTGCGCCGGGCCCCCTGCCAGGTCCACTCTCTTCAATCGGCGCCCCACCGTAAACGCTATAAACCGGCTGTCAGGGGACCAGACAAGAGACGACGCGACGCCTTCCGTCTCCGGCAACCGGCGCATCTCCGCAGTCTCGAGCGATCGAACCCAGATCGCCGTCTGCTTATCGGCCGAAGCTGTCATGGCCAGATAACGTCCGTCGGGTGAAAGAGCAGCGGGGCCGGCCAGCAAAGTGTGGTCCGGAGATCCCACGTGGAAGCGCATCAGCTGTGCGCTCGGAGGTTTTTCCCGGAAATGAATCAACGCGAGCGTGCCCGCAATGCCTGCCGATATTAAAGTGGCTGCGAGCAGCGATCGATATGGCCAGCTTTTCCTCGGCGCTTTGTCTCGCACCACCGAGTTCGCCGCCACCGCCCAGTGCAACGCATGTTTCAGGTCGCGCGCCGACTGCCACCGTTCGTCCGGATCCTTAGCGAGGCAGGTTCGAATGATGTCTTCCAGTGGTGCCTCCACCGGGGCGCGGTCCTTGATTGCCTGCCTGCCCGTCAACATCTCATAGAGCAGGCATCCGAACGCATAGATGTCGGATCGCGCGTCCGCTCTTTTCCCTTCCCACTGTTCCGGCGCCATGTAGGCGGGCGTGCCCATCACTGCCCCCGTCAGAGTCAACGGCATCAGCGTCGCGTCTTCAGCGCCAGGCTGCATCTTCGCCAGTCCGAAATCCAGCAGCTTGATCCCTTGTTTCGAAAGCAGGATATTGGCCGGTTTCAGATCTCGATGTGTAATTCCGGCGCGGTGTGCGGCATCGAGCGCGTCACAGATCTGCTCCGCATATTTCAATGCCTGATCCACCGGCATCGGGCCTTTTAAAGGAGCCCCTTCGATGTACTCCATCACCAGATAGTCCGGCCCCACATCGTATAGCTGACATATGTGCGGATGATTCAGCGCCGCCACCGCGCGGGCTTCGCGGTTGAAGCGAGCTGTAAACTGCTCCCCGGACATCTTGATCGCGACGAGCGATTCAGCCTGGTGTCGCGCGCTCTTCAGACTTCTCCCATGCCGCCCTTGCCAACCGATGCTTCGATCCGGTAAGGGCCCAGCTGAGAACCCGGGGTTAATGCGGACCCCTGGTTAATCGGAGCAGTCAGCTCAACCCGGATCGGTGGAACAACCAGCGGCCGGTCCAGTATTCCATCGCGCGATGCAACATCTTCCGCCAGCAGCGATTCCACTTCACGGCACCCTTCCGCATCGGTTCCGCTGAGGCCGGCCAGAAAAGTAGCACGCTCGCCAGGCGCGCGATCGAGGGCTGCATGATAAATCTCTTCGATTCGCCGCCAGCGTTCCGGCGTGATGGTTTTATCGGGGAACGTTTTCACGGATTATACCCCGATGTACCAGCTTTTATTCGGCCCCCACTGTTACCGCCGCAATCGTGTCAACCCGGCCGGCAGGGTTCGTATTGCGGCTAGCCCGAGCGTCCAGGCCGACGAAAATCAGCTCCACGTCCTTTGGGGTGAAGGAGAGGGGTGTCCGTCTCATCGTGAGTCGATCTTCGATGGTCCAGTGAGCCTTCATGATGCCCTCTTCGGAATGCCGGGCAACGCCTTGCAGAATGTGCGTGATCTCGTGGACCATCACGTGGGCCAGTACAGCCTGCGAAGCGGGGTCGCGCGCGATCCGGTCCCAGAAGATCCGAATATGAACGCCTTCGAAAGGGAGCGCATAAGCGAGGGCGCCGGGTACCTGCGTGTCGGGGGTTTTGGCGGCCAGATCGATGATGATCGCATCGGTTTCGGACGCTGAGGGCGTTCCCTGTTTCCAGACTAACTGTACGCCGATCGAGTGGAAAATCTGCCCGGCCTCGCGCCGCGCGTCAGTCAGGATAATGAACGGAACACCCGCATTATCTTGGACATAGACTTTGACCTGGCGCTCGTGGTCAGACTTGGCCTCTGCGCTTCCCGCCGCCATCGCCGCCATCAGAATCAATGTCGTTAATTTCATTTCCTTGTCTCCTGCCTGGCAAGCGGGGACAAGTCGGCGGAACTATAACGGCGCGAAAATATTTTTTTTGGAGCGGTATCGATGGGGAGATTGAAGCTATAATTCCGGCACGGGAGAGGTGTTCATGGAAGAGCCAACGCCATCCGCGGAAATCACCCTGCTGCTCAAAGCCTGGAACGGTGGAGATCAGGCGGCTATGGACCGCCTCGCGCCCCTGATTTCGTACGAACTGCGGCGCATGGCCCGGCATTACATGCGCGGCGAACGGGATGGCCACACTCTCCAGGCAACTGCCCTGGTAAATGAAGCCTGGCTGCGTCTCGTCGATGCCGCGGGCGTGAATTGGCAGGATCGCGCCCACTTCTTCGCCGTTTCCGCGCAGATGATGCGAAGGATTCTGGTGGATTCGGCTCGCGCCCGCCGTTCCGATAAACGTGGCGGACCAGCCCCCCGCGTCAACCTCGACGACGCTCCGGAACTGGGATCGTCAAAAGATCGGGAACTCGTCGCCCTCGACGATGCCCTCAAGACGCTCGCGAAGTTCGATCCGCGCAAGGCGAGAGTGATCGAGCTCCGCTACTTCGGTGGGTTGAGCGTCGAGGAAACGGCGGCCGTGCTGAAAATCTCCGAGCAAACCGTCATGCGCGACTGGAAGCTCTCCAAATCCTGGCTCCGGCTGGAAATGAAACGGGAATAAGTTCGGCTCACACTCCCGTTTACTCCGCTTTGAGTGAAGCCATATCGATAGAGAAGCGATACTTCACATCGGACTTCAGCAGTCTCTCGTAAGCCTCGTTGACCTTCTGGATCGGTATGACTTCCACGTCTGCCGTGATATTGTGCGCGCCGCAGAAATCGAGCATCTCCTGCGTTTCCGCAATACCGCCGATCAGAGAACCGGAGAAGCTGCGGCGTCCCATGATCAGGCTGAAAACCGACACCGGCAACGGCTTCTCGGGCGCGCCGATCATCGTAAGGTTGCCGTCGCGCCGCAGCATCTGAAGATAAGCGTTAATGTCGTGATCGGCGGCTACCGCGTCGAGGATGAAGTCGAAACTCCCCGCATGCTTCTGCATCTCGTCGGCGTTGCGCGAGATCACCACTTCATCGGCGCCGAGCCGCAGCGCATCGTCCTTTTTACCCGGTGAAGTCGTGAAGACGACTACGTGCGCTCCCATCGCGTGCGCCAGCTTCACCCCCATATGGCCCAATCCGCCCAGACCCACGATGCCGGCTTTCTTGCCTTTTCCCACGCCCCAGTGCCGTAGCGGTGAGTAAGTTGTGATTCCCGCGCAGAGCAGGGGCGCCGCTCCCGCCGGATCGAGGTTCGAAGGAACCTTCAGAACGAAGTGCTCGTTCACCACGACGCTGTCGGAATAGCCGCCATAAGTGACGCCTCCGGTATGTTTATCCGGACTGTTATAGGTGAATGTCCCGTTCGGGCAGAACTGTTCCAGTCCCGCCTGGCACTCCGGGCAGGTCCGGTCGGAATCCACCATGCAGCCCACTGCGCCGAGATCGCCTGGCTTGAACCCCTTCACGGCCGAGCCCACTTCGGTGATACGGCCCACAATCTCGTGGCCAGGCACGCACGGGTACGCCGTCGGATTCGCGCCGCTCCATTCATTGCGGACCTGGTGCAGATCCGAGTGGCAGATTCCGCAGAACAGAATTTCCAGCTGTACGTCGTGCTCAGTCGGATCTCGACGCGCAATCGTTGTGGAGGCCAGCGCCGCTGTGGCGCTCCCAGCCGAATAAGCCTTCGCTTTGTACATAAATTTGTGCCCTTTCCTCTACCGTTCGTCAGCCGTTGTATTCTACGTCGCTGACCTGTTCCATCCAGTCAGCCGTTTTGCCGTCCAGCTGCTCCTGAATCGCCAAATGCGTCATGCCTGTGGTGGGAGCCGCCCCATGCCAGTGCTTCTCAGCCGGCGGAATCCAGATCACATCGCCCGGACGGATCTCCTCGATCGGACCGCCCCACCGTTGTACCCGGCCACAGCCGGCCGTCACGACCAGAGTCTGACCCAGCGGGTGTGTATGCCACGCCGTGCGCGCGCCGGGTTCAAAGGTGACACTGGCGCCGACCACCCGCGCCGGCGCAGGCGCGTTGAATAGCGGATCAACCCGCACCGTGCCCGTAAAATACTCCGCCGGTCCTTTGCCCGACGCCTGAGAACCAATTCTTTTGATGTCCATGTGTAAAATTCTCGCTTACCGCCCCGTCATCTGCCTGAGGTCGATTCTTCGAAGTAGGGCTGCCCTATTTCTAGAGAGGGCGTGACGAGCCGGATTCAGATGGGTGTCCTTGAAACGTGTCGGATACTTCAATCCGTATCCGAGCATTCGATCGAAACCGATATGAGCGATCCAGATGAGGGAGAGCGAGAGAATCGCGGGGTGATTTGTCCCAAGCGACCCCGCGGCCAATATTAAAGGGGCAATGTAACAGTGCACTGCGTTATACGTAATCGCGCCAACGCGAACATTGGCCGCGTAGCCGAGTATCGAGATATCCGGTACCAGAAACAATAACGCGAACTGAAGCCAGCTGGCCTGGATCCGATGGTAGGACAAGAGGCTGACGGCAAGTACGGTCGCACCTTCAAGATGGAGCAGCGTTCGCGGTGTCATGGTTAACCCTACCAGTTCCGCTACGGCTCTCCAGGAATCGCGATTCTACTTTTTCGCCGGGACGGAAATCCCGATCTTCGAATCTTCCTTGCCGAAATACTGCACGAGATAAGCGATTACTGTATCGAATTCTTTGGAGTTGAGCGCAGCCCCGCGGTCCATCATTTGGGACACGACGTCGATCCAATCGTATTTGGTTCGCTTCAGGCCCGAAACATGACCCGTGTCGTGGCAAGCGGTGCATTCCCGCTCGATGAGCTCTTTGCCCTCACCGTCAGGCAACTCCGCCCGCAGCGGAAGCACGCAAAAACAGAGTGCGGCAAGAAACGGAATGCGGTAACGCGGTTTCATAGAGTCTGATGTGTTCCTGAACCTGCCCATCTTAACTCAGCAGGGGCGCATCAACGATCATAGGGCCGGGGTCGGGCTCGGCCGCACTCGAACGTCAGCGAGGCGAGTGGATTCTGCGCAGGTATTGCGCTCCGGTGGGGGGAGGTAAATCTGCATGACCGCGCTCGTTGTTGGTTCGTGTTTATAAACCTGCCGCTGGTAGCCTGCTTCCTTTCGAATCCTCCGAACGCCGTCCGTACAGCATCGTGACATTGATCCGTCTGTTCTCGAAACCTCGGCGAAACGTCAGTGGCGCAGTTGCATGGAATAGATCGGAATTGAATATCACGGCGCGGTTGCTTCGGTACGGAATGGAGACACCTCGGGCTCCGCTCTGCCGTAGGAAGTTGCTGATCTTTTGTCCCTCTTTGTTGTAAGCATCGAAATTCCAGTCTTCGGGTGCCTCCCTGTCGTAAACCACGAGACCGCCGGAATTTTCGTCAAGGTTCGCGCCCTCCGGCGTAAGCCAGAAATTTACATTCACAGCGGCAAAGTCGGCGTGCGCGTGTGTAGCCGGCTGATGCGCCCCATATTTAAATCCCCACAGCTGCAGGAGCCGGTGAGTGTCTCCGATGAGTCGCGGGAACGCCACGCGAAGCTCCTCCGCAATCTGTACAAGTAAGGGGCAGTTAAATCCCTCCCGGAAAAAAGCACCAAGCCTTCCATGCGCGTAGTGATTGCGGAACCAAACGGTGGATTCGAGGCAGAACAGCCGCAATTCATGCAACGCGTCGGGCGAAAGAAAGTCGTCAATAACGCAGATCCCGGATCTGCTGTTGGCGTACGCTCGCTCAACACTGCCGGGATTCCACCGTCCCCAGATCGAGGAGGAATCAATTCGCGGCGTAATCCGTGAGTGAAAGATTCTACCGTAAGTCTCGCCGATCAGCGCCTGCTCCTCATCGGTGAGTGGACGCCGTTGCGATGTACCCGTTCGGAGCCATGCTGTCAGCACAGCTTCGTAGTGTCTTGCCATCCCCTCCAGATCCCGCCCGCCATCGAGGCCCATGCCGCCGCAGCGAATCAGATACCTGATCTGTTCAATGTCATGTTCCAGAGTTTCCGCAGTCACGTAGGCGTCAGCAGTTCCGGAAATCACGATCCGGTCAGTATCGATACCGGAAGATACTGAGCTTCCCCGCAGAGCCTGCGCACAGACTTCAGCCCATTGTGCGGCGTATCGAATATCGCCTTGTGCAAGCGCTGAATCGATGGCATCGTTAATGAGCTCTTCATCGTAAATCCCTGACTCAAGCAGTTCGTCCCAGATCGGGACCGCCTGATCGTGCCGTCCGAGCCGTGCCAGCAGGGTCGCCAGATTTACCTGCGCGAGCGCCAGTTCTGCGTTCAGATCGAGAGCTCTTTCGTAATGTCCGACTGCCTCATCCACTTTGCCCGCCCGTTCACAGGCCCATCCCAGATTGTTGTGAGCCATCGCTGAAGAGGGATTCAAATCGAGCGCCTTCCGAAAGCAAATCTCTGCTGCCTGAAAATCGCCTTCGGTCGAAAGTCTGTGTCCCTCCGCGATGAATGTGTAAACGGGATCATTCATAGAAGCGCCTTCGTTCAAGGGGCCCATACCATCTTTAGCGGTCTAACCAGCTTCGATGCCGGTACCGCGCGGCAGAATTGTCTTGCGGCGGTCGGGCATGCGGTTGCGAACGCATACTTCCCCGGTGTCCTCCGTCGAAGTTTCGCCTGAAGTGGACGTTTCTGTCGAAGTCCCGGTTTCTGTCCCTGTTTCCGTCCCTGTTTCCGTCCCTGTTTCCGTGCCTGTGAAGGTCCCAGTTTCCGTTCCCGTGGGGGATCCCGTCTGGAACCCCGTCTGAGCCCCGGTATCGGTCGACAGAGTGGCGGGAGGTTCTATCGCTTGACCCCAGCCTCCGTTATACTGACTGGGATTGTTGTAGGCCACATAGTATCCAAAGGTGGCATCGTCGTCGTCCCATCCCGTTGAGAACGAATCGCCAAGCCCAGGCATAAGCGAAACCAGATCGCCGCCGGAATCTCCAGACGAGTTACTTCCCTGACGCAGAATAATAGGGTCCTGCGGAGGAAGATCGTCGCTCGGTGACGAACTATCCGGCGTTGCTGTAGGCGCCGGTTGTCCATCCGAAGCGGGCGCCTGGGTTTCGAACACATCTACGCCCAAAACATCTTTGTACAGTCCCGGAACCGTGGAGTCGAATTGAATCGTCGACAATATCGGACTGTCTCCGAGCCCGGCAAACCAATCGAAAAAAGGCCCTGCTACCCTCGCGCCTTTTAACCAGTCTGGTACAGGCGTCACGTAACGGTCGACGACTGCACTGACGACCACGCTCGGCCCCACCAGCGCTAGTGTGGCAGGCGAAACATACGCGAAGGCGCCGTTGGCATTTCGGACGTCGCCGAGTTGGTCTTCGCGGGCAGCCAGTGCGAAAAATCCAACCGCCAGCATCGCCGGTGCCGCCATAAGCGCGAAGGAACCAGCTCCGGCCGCGATCAGCAGAGCTGCGGGGATGGCCTCGCCGGCAGCGTCCAGCGCGAGGATCTCGGCAATCGAGTACTTAAACGCAAATAGCCCGGCTATGTCGCCGACAGCTCCGATCCCCCATTCCAAAAGAACACTGCCGCGGCTCGCTGCCATGACTTCGCCTTAAGCCGCCGCCGCACCGCGAAGACGCAGGTGCAAAATCAGGCCCGATATCCACGTCTCCGAAAAAGGAGTCGTCGCGGTTACCGTAGTCTGAATAAATTCGACAACATTCTTGTTCAGCGATATCGTCCAGTTCCCGATCGGATAAACATTTCGGCAAACCGGATCGTAGGAAAGAACTGGCTCGAGATCGCTCGACGTGCCGCCCTCTATCCGTACATTGGACAGGAAAACCGGTGGACGCGGATACTTGTCTACGCCTGCCACGTCCTGCTGCGGCGTCGTCACTGTGGCATCCAGCCTCGCCGGTGCTATTGCCTGAAACGTTGCTGTCGTCGGGCCCCCTGCCTGGCCGACCGATAAACCGATCCCGATCACCCGCAAGCTCCGCGGCACGGTCGAAGCGGGTTGCAACTCGGGAAACGCGAAAGGCAAATCGCTGCTGGCAATATCGAATGCCACCTGGTACGTCGGTGCCGTGCCTTTAGGCGGATTGAACGCGTTGTTAAAGTCGGTCGCCGTGAGCTGGGTCAGGGGGATCGCCACCGTTATTTCCGTTTCATACTGGCTTCTTCGGTCAAGCTCGCGCATCACCGCGCGGGACCAAAGTACCAGGGCGTCCAGCACATCCGGCTTTCGCTGATCGCCCTCTTCTGGGTATGGCGGAACCACTGGGTTTGGCGGAACCACCGTCTGAACCCATTTCTTCAGTTGCTCCTCGGAAGTGAACTGCTCAATATCTACATCCACGTTGGTCTGCTTAGACCCGAGGCCCACCGTGAACTTACTCAGCGCGAGAACGGATTGCACGCCCTTTGACGCACTATAGAGCTTGCAATATGCGTCCGCCAGATCCTCCACCAGCATCGAATGCATCCGGAGATATCTTTCCGCGTAGTTCGAAGCAGACCCGGATGTCAGCAACCGTGTGAATTGCGCAAGCTGCGCATCCGTCTGAATGTGAAACTGTTTCTCCAGCAAATCCGTGCGCAGTTGATCTTTGTCCGCGGCGCGGTCCGCTTCCCAGGCGCTTCCCTCGGCCTCGGAATGAAGACCTCGCAGATGATACTTATCGAAAAGCTTGTCCAGTCCTTTCGCCTCACGATAGTCGAGGCATGCATTCGCCTGCGCGTAATGTTCAATCTCCGCAAGGTCTTTGGAATTTGACAGTATGATCAGATTCCTCTGGATCGGTTTCAGCTTGATGAACGTGAGATAGCTGATGCCCGCGCTGACTCCCGCCAACTCGAAGCTGCCCATCTCATTGCGATAACGGAGGCACCGGTCCAGCAATACCGACGCGCTGCGGAGAGAGGCCTCGTAAAGCTGCGGCTCGTACCGGAGTAATTTGCTACCGGGTTCTTTGTTGACTCTGCCGGTGGCTCCGAGGATTATTTTCGTTGCTCGGTCGTCAAAGGTCGGCTTGAATGTCTTAAGCCACGCATGGATCGGGTCCTGCGCATGAGCTGCATCTCCGAGCGCCTTTTCAAGTTCCCGCTTGGTACCGCTCCAGTCATGCGGCCGGATCCCCCCAAACAAACTCTCATGTTCTTCGGGTGTCCCCAGAAGGTGATAATTCGCGAATGGCTGCTCCTGAACCGGAGGCAGTTGCGGCGGAGTGAGCCCGCCCGCGTCGTTTTTGGCGGCCGCTCCCACTCCTGAAGTGGCGCCTGCTTCTGCGCCGAATGGCAGCAGAGAGGCTACTTTTAGAAAATCTCGCCGTTCCGTCATTCACTCTCCCCGTGTTATTGCCAAACACCCTTGCCAGATACTGTTGCCGAACCAATGCCGGGTCCCGTCCAGCGGCAGGATAGAGCTGCTGGTTTTAATAATTTAAGCTAATTCAGAGCTGTCTGAACCGCAAAAAGTGAAGAATTTTTAAAAATCGACGGCCTGAACGACCAAAGGCCGCTTTTCCCCCTGCTTGTTTAAGTAGATACCAGATTTATTTCTCCCCGCGTTTCATAGCCTTACCAGCCCCGCCCCTCATCTTCCCCGCGTCCATCGCCTATCCTCGGAGCGGAAAGACATCCACCATGGCTACTCACTCTCAAATCGCCGCCAACCGTGAAAACTCGCTCTCCTCTACGGGTCCGCAAACCGAAACCGGTAAGCAGCACTCCTCCCGCAACGCCGTCACCCACGGCCTCTTCACCCTCTGCGACTTCGTTCGCCCCGAAGAACAGCCGGAGTACGATCGTTTCTGCGCCGCCTTTCAATTCGATTTGAATCCCACCGGCGCTCTCGAAGAAACTTTCGTCATGACCATCATCGGAGCTTCCTGGCGTCTCCGCCGCTGCGCCCTCGTCGAGTCCGATATGTCAGGAATCTTTTCGCTCGACCCTATGGAAGACCAGGCCGCCTCCCGCATCCAGGGCTCGGTCGATCGCGCCCGCAGTCAGGCCTTTCGCATCCTCCGCCAGTCCACCGGCGAACTCCGCCGCCTTCAGACCGAACGCGCCATCCGCAACCAGAACCCGTCTGCATTGGACGAATCGTCATTGGAGCGATCCTCCCTACCCGGCCTCGCCAGTTACCGCGACGTAGCCCGCGCCATAAACGCCTCAACCCAATCAGATTCCAGCCGATTGGCTTCGAATTGTATTCACTCCGTCGCGACTCCCCGCAGCGCCGCATGCCCCTGCGGATCGGGCGCAAAATTCAAACGCTGCTGTGGCAAGACAGCTCCCCCGGTGCTTCAAACCGCCGCCTGATTCTGCCGAGCTCTTTGACAATCCGAAAACCGGCTCGTAACCGGTACTCATTTCATTCCCGCTCAATAGTGTCCTTTCCGAACCGTGAGTGTAAACGAGCGGTAACGATAACTTCAATACAGGAGGCTCGCGCTACTGTAGACTCCAGGCATCTCACCGATGAAAACCCTGTTTGAACCCGCGGCCCAGCAAGAGGTAAAGCTGAGGCTCGCCCAATTGAGTCCGGATAGCCCGCGTCTGTGGGGCAAAATGAATCCCGCGCAGGCAGTCGCCCACTGCTCTTTAGGCTTCGAATTAGCTGTCGGAGACCGAGTGCCTCCGCGCATGTTCATCGGCCGAATCATCGGGTTCATCGTGAAACCCATGGCGCTCAAGACCGATCAGGCGTTGCGCCGCAACTCCCCCACCGTCACAGGTCTCGTCGTACAGGATGACCGCGACTTCATAAAGGAACGGGAGCGGCTCTACATGATGATCGACCGCTTCACTTCAGTCGGGCCGCAAGGCCGCACCGCCGCTACCCATAGCTTCTTTGGACCCATGACGCCGCAGGAATGGGGGATCCTGATGTACAAACATCTGGACCATCACCTTCGCCAGTTTGGCGCCTGAAAGGTGTTTCACAGGTGGTAAAGCCCCAGTTTGACCACGTGGCCCGCGCCACAAACGCCTCAACCCAATTCGGAATGGCCCCGGCTGTCACGTTTTGCCCAGATGCCGGCCTAATCCCCGAATGCCGCAGTCACTGGTGCCGGTGATACAGGCGATCCCATCCCGACCGGTTGCAAACTCCCCGCCATCCGCGCTTCCGTCTCTCGTTTCGTAGCCAATTCGTCGCTCTCCGAGAAACGCAACGTGAACGCCAACGGCGCACAAGCCAGAATCACCACACCCAGAATCAGAAACGCGCCCGAGTACGTCAGGCTCGACGTCTTGAACAGGAAGCCGGCCAGCACCGCGCCCGCATTCCCGCCCGCCCCCACAATTCCGGCCACCGCTCCCAACGCTTTCCTGTTGACGAACGGCACCACTGAGTAGTTCGCCCCGTTCGACATCTTCACGAACAGGCCGGTAAACATCATGGCCGCAATCGCCAGCGGAAGCACGGTCATACGTGAAAACAGCATCATCGTCAGACCTTCCGCGCCGATCGTACATCCCAGCAACATCGCCCGGCCCCGCAGCCCCCACCGCCGGTTGCACTTGTCGCTGACAATGCCGCCCAGTGCCCGCGCAAAAAGGTTCATCATCCCGAACAGGCTGGCAACCAGTCCTGCCATTTGCAGCTTGAGGTGGAAGGTATCTGTGTAATAGAGCGCCGCAAAATTATCCACCGTCAATTCGATCCCGAATGACGCGGCATAGAGCAGCGCCAGTGACCACACTCGCGGATCGCGGCACGCTTCCCAGAACGGATGTGCCGAGCCCGGAGCCCGCTGCTGTGCCCCCTCCTCGCGTAGCTTGCGCCAGTCGCCGTCCGCCGTATCCACCGTCAGAAAGTAGTAAGCCACTCCGGTCGCCGCCAACGCCAGGCCGGCCACCAGCATCGCCAGCCGCCAGCTCCACCAGACGCCCGCGCCATAGCTCATGAATACGCTTACCAGCAGCGGCATCGCGAATTGAGTAACGCCGCCGCCCAGATTTCCCCATCCCGCGGCCGTCGCGTTCGCCGTGCCCACGATATTCGGCGCGAACATCACCGACGTATGGAACTGCGTAATCACAAACGACGCGCCGATCGCTCCAATCGCCAACCGGAATAAAAGGAATGTCCGGTAGTCGTGCGCCAGCCCGATCCCCATCACCGGAATCGATCCCAGTATCAGCAGCCACGTGTAAGCCCGCCGCGGGCCGATCCGGTCGCAAAGCCATCCCATCAGAATGCGCACCAGTATCGTGATTGCCACTGCCGCAATAGCCGAGTTGCCGATCTGCTCTTTCGTAAGGTGCAGTTCCGTGCGGATAATCGGCATCAGAGGCGCGATTCCGAACCAACCGAAAAAGCACAGAAAGAATGCCAGCCACGACATATGGAAGGCGCGCATCGGAGCGCTTTTGAAATCCAGCAGCCGGATCTCAGTCGCTTTATGTCGAATATTCATGAAGCCTCCTCATCTCAGGGAACAAACAGTCCTCATCGGGGAGTAGGCCTCGTACGCGGAGGCAGGTCGAAAGGTTATTTGCCGTCAAGCACGATCATGTGCTCGTCGTCGTCAATATGTACCGGAAAAGTCTTCAGGCCGCAGTCGCCGAACAGAGCCTCGCCTGTTGTCAGATCGAACTTCCACGCATGCAGCGGGCAGATCAATGTAGTGCCGCCCACCAGTCCGTCAGCCAGCGGCCCTCCGCGATGGGGACAAAGAGCCTGCACAGCGTAGACCGCGCCGCTCCGTGTATGAAACACCGCGATGTTCTCCCCGTCCACGCAATAAACGCGCCCTTCGCCGGGTGGAATATTGCTGACAGGTCCCAGTTTTGTTCGAGTCATTTGTTGAGTTATCCGCGCCTGCATCAGGACAGTACCGGCAGCACGGAGGCGAACTGGTTCTCATTGGCCGGCAGCCACGCGCCTTTCCACGGGTCTTGATAAGCCGCCTTCGATTCCGCAATTTCCCGGTCGAGCCGCTCCCCGATCCCTTCGCTGTCTTCCACCACCACAGCGCGAATCTGGTCCATCCCCACCCGCGTTACGAACCCATGCGTTCGTTCCAGATACTTCGCATTCTCCCGGTAATACTGAATAAAACGGCCCATGTATTTCAGCACGTCTTCATGGCTGTCGACGATGCAGAGGATGTCGCCTTTGCGCACAGAAGATCCGGCTGCGCCGCCGATATAGATCTCCCACTTGCCGCCTTCCACCGCCACCGCGCCCAGATCTTTCACCATCGCTTCGGAACAATTCCGCGGACATCCTGCTGTCGCCAGTTTCATCTTGTGCGGACTGTCGAAGCCCTGAAATTCGTTCTCGATTTTGAGCGCCAGCGAGATACTGTCGCCCAGTCCGAACCGGCAGAAGTCCGAACCCACGCAGCTTTTACAGGTCCGGTAACTCTTGCCGTACGCGTAACCCGAAGGCATGTCCAGATCGTGCCAGACTTTGGGCAGATCGTCCTTGCGTATACCGAGCAGATCGATCCGTTGCCCGCCGGTTAGTTTCACCAGCGGAACATGGTATTTCTCCGCGACGAAAGCGATCTGCCGCAACTGCGCCGGGCTGGTAATGCCTCCCGGCATCTGCGGGACCACGGAGAATGTGCCGTCCTTCTGAATATTCGCGTGTACACGTTCATTGATAAACCGGGCGTCTTTCTCGTCCTCATACTCGCCCTTCCACAGCGTCTTCAGCAATGAAGCCAGACCCGGTTTGCTGGCCGCGTCTTCCTTGCCGCCGGCGAGATAGTCGAATACCGCGGAAACCGATCGCAGGTTGCGTTCCTGAATCGCCCGAATCAATTCAGGTTTGGTCAGCGGCACACCCGGAACGTAGTAGTGAACCGAGGGGTCTTCTTCCGTCTCCCCGCCGCAGGCCCATTGCACGATCTCCGTCACCATGCTCTTGCATGATCCGCATCCCATGCCCGCGCGCGTCGCATCCATCACGGCTTTCGCGTTGCGTTTCCCCGAATTCACGCACGCGACAATCGCGCCCTTGCTTACGCCGTTACAATTGCAGACCTGAGCATTGGCGCCTATCTCGGCGAACGTAACTTGTTTCGGCGGATCTCCGATGTCAAACAACAGATGCAGCCGCTCTTCCGGCAGCGGCGTGTTTCGATCGAAGGTCTGGATCAGATACGCAGCTTTGCTGATATCGCCCAGCAGAATGCCGCCTACCAGCCTGCCGTCCCGAATGATGAGCTTCTTATACGTGCCGCGCTTCGGTTCCGAAAACTGAACCACCTCGTCGTCCGGAGTCTGCGGATCCACAATCCCCATCGATGCCACTTCGACGCCCATCACCTTCAGCTTGGTTGCGACTTTAGACCCGTGATAAGCGGCCTTCGTGTTCTTTCCGGTGATGTGATCGGCCAGTACTTTCGCCTGTTCCCACAGCGGGGCAACCAGCCCGTAAACATGACCTCGATGCTGCGCGCATTCGCCCACCGCATAAATGTCTGGATCGTCCGGACACCGCATCTGGTCGTCCACCACGATGCCGCGCTCCACCGTCAGACCGCAGCCCGCCGCAATCTCCCAGTTCGCTTTGATGCCGGCGGAAATAATCACCATGTCGCATTCGAGCGTGCCGCCATCCGCGAATCGCAGGCCAAGCACGCGGTCCGCTCCGAGGATGGCTGCTGTGTTCTTGTTCAGAAGCACCTTCATCCCCAGCTTTTCCATGCTCGTCTTCAGCATGGCGCCGGCCGTCGCATCCAGTTGCTGCGGCATCAGATGGCCGGCCAGATGGACGATGGAAACATCCAGCCCGAAGTTCTGCAGCCCTCGCGCGGCTTCAAGGCCCAGCAAGCCGCCGCCAATCACAGCAGCGGTCTGCTTGCCCTTCGCCCAGTCAGCGATCTGCCGGCAGTCTTCCAGCGTTCGGAACACGAAGACACCGGGCTTCAGACTTCCATCCGCCATCGTCGTTCCTTCCATCGGAGGAATAAACGCGCGGCTTCCGGTTGCAATAATCAGTTTGTCGTAGGCCTCCGGCTGGCCATCTTCCCCGTAAACCAGTCGAGCCCGCCGCAGTAACCCCGAAGCTTTCTTCCCCGTATGCAGGCGGATGTTGTTCTCTTCGTACCAGCTCAGCGGATTCAGAAAGATCTCGTCTTCCTTGTAAGATCCGTTGAGCACGTTCGACAGCAGTATCCTGTTGTAATTTCCGGTTGGCTCTTCACCGAACATCGTGATGTCGAACTGCTCCGCGCCGCCGCGCTGGAGAATCTCTTCGACAGTCCTGGCGCCGGCCATCCCATTGCCAATTACAACCAACTGCTTCTTTGCCATATCAGTCGATCTCCATGAAGCCGATGTCCAGTACTACCGAAGCCTTCAAACCCGCTGGCCCTGCCGCCAGAATTTCCACTTTGGTTTCCGGAGACAGGTCCTCGACTACCGCCAGCGACACGTGCATCGCGCTTTTAGCGCCCACCGGGAAGTAGCGGATCGGTTTGCCCCCGGCCGTCAGCACCAGGTAGATCATTTCGGCCGAAGCATTGCCCGCCCGGAAGTAGATCGTCTGCGACCGCTTGTCGGCGGGTACGGTGTAACTCACCGGCGGATTGAAACTCTCAGCGTGGTCCAGACCGCGTCCGTCGAACACGAACACTCCCTGTATGAAGGTTGGTTTCTCTAGCACTCGTTTCCTCTTTCGATTCGAACTGCGCAGACTTTGAATTCGGGCATACGGGATATCGGATCGAGCGCCGGATTCGTCAACAGATTGGCTCGCCCTTTGCCTCCGAAATGAAAAGGCACGAACAGCGTGTCCATGCGGATTGACTGTGTAAGTTGCGCCTTCATCTCAGCTTTCCCGCGCCGTGTGGTCAGGTTGACTCTGTCTCCATCCGAGATGCCGTAATTCCGGGCCATCGAAGGATGAATCTGCACGAACGCCTCGGGTGCGCCGGTCATGAGTGCCGCCACCCGCCGCGTCTGCGTTCCCGACTGATACTGCGCCATAATCCGCCCGGTCGTCAGGTAGAGCGGATACTCTTCGTCCGGCTCTTCCATGGCATGCTGAAACGGAACGGGGTGGAAACGGGCTCTTCCATCGTCCGTGCCGAAACGCTCCAGAAAAAGCCGCGGCGTCCCTGGATGGTCTACCCCCGGACACGGCCAGAAGATTCCGTCCGAACGCCGGATCCGATCCCACGTGATTCCGGAATAATCGGCCACGCCTCCCGCCGACGCGCGCCTGAGTTCCTCGAAGACTTCCGCGGGCTGCGCAGGAAATGACGGTGCGCAGCCCATCTTCTTGGCGATGGCTGAAATGATCTCGATGTCAGTGCGCACATCCGGCGGCGGCTGCATAGCCCGTTGCCGCAGGATCACTCGACCCTCGACGTTGGTCATAGTGCCTTCTTCTTCAGCCCATTGCGCCGAAGGCAGCACCACGTCGGCTCGCTCGGCTGTTTCTGACAAAAAGAAATCGGACACCATCAGAAAATCCAGCGCGTCCAGCCGCTTATCGATATGACCTGCGCGCGGTGCCGACACCGCCACATTCGATCCGAAAACGAATAGGGCACGCACGCCGCCTTCGCTTCCCATCGTGTCCAGCATTTCGTAAGCGGAGCGGCCCGGCTTGGGCAAGTCGCTCTCCGCCACGCCCCAAACGCCCGCAATGAAGTTGCGATGCTCCGGATTGTCCAGCTTGCGATAGCCCGGCAGTTGATCCGCTTTCTGGCCATGCTCGCGGCCGCCCTGACCGTTGCCCTGTCCCGTCAGGCATCCATAGCCGCAGTAAGGTTTACCCGCTTTGCCTAAAGCCAGCGCAAGGTTGATGAACGCCAGAACATTGTTTACTCCCTGACTCTGCTGCTCCGGCCCACGCGCCGTCAGGATAATCGCGTTCTTTGCCCGGCCCAGCAGATCGGCGGCATTGCGCAGTTGATTCTCCGGTATTCCTGTGATCCGCTCAACACGTTCCGGCCAGAACGAAAGCGCGACTCGCCTCGCCAGTTCGAAATCCCGTGTCCGTTCCGCGATGAACGCCTCGTCTGTGTAACCCGCTTTCATCGCGATATGCAGCAGACCGTTCGCCAGCGCCGCATCCGTACCCGGCGTGATCTGGAGATGCAGCGTTGAGGTCGCGGCAGTGGGAGTCAGACGCGGGTCGATCACGATCAGTGATCCGCCGCGCTTCTTCTGCTCTTCGAAATACTGCATCACCGGGGGCATAGTTTCCGCTACATTGCTGCCCACCAGAAGTATCGTGTCTGCGTGAACTATGTCTGCCAGCGGAAAGGGAAGGCCGCGGTCGATACCGAATGCCTTGATCGATGCCGCTGCCGCCGACGACATACAGAACCTTCCGTTGTAATCGATCTGAGAAGTCCCAAGCCCCACCCGCGCAAACTTGCCCAGCAGGTAAGCCTTCTCATTGGTAAGACCGCCGCCGCCAAACACGCCGACACCGTCTTTGCCATAAAGCCGCTGCGTCCGCTCGATGGCCTGGACAATTCGCTCCAGCGCTTCATCCCATGTGGCTGTGCGCAGAGGTTCCGATCGGGAATCGCGAACCAGCGGCTGCAGTAACCGTTCGGGGTTGTTCAGCAGTTCCGCTGACGTCCAGCCCTTCTGGCATAAGCCGCCTCGGTTGGTAGGGAAATCACGCTTCGTTACGGTCCATGAATCTGCCGTTTCAGATTCGAGGTTCATGCCGCATTGCAGAGAGCAGTAAGGGCAGTGAGTGGCGCAAACCTTCACGTCACGAGCCACCATGGTGTCTCCCGAGGCGTAACGATTTGTCGGACCGTTGGGCATGAATCGACTGGGGCTTCAGGAACAGAAATCCAGCCGACGGGGCAGGTTCAGGACAGGGAAAAAACTGCACAGCAAGGTGCAGTTACCCTACGATACCATCCGATATGTCAAGGCCAGTTAGGCTCTAGAAGTGGTAAAGCATCAGGTAAACCACTACGCCGGTTACGCTGACATACATCCAGATCGGCCACGTCCACTTAGCAATCGCGCGGTGCCTTGGGAAGCGCGATTTCAGTCCGCGATTGAGTGTAATGATCGCCAGTACCGGCACAATCGCTGCCAGCACCGTGTGCGTTCCGAGGATGGAAAGGTACACCGTTCGGATCGTGCCCGGATGATTGAACGTCACTAGACCTGCATTGAAGTGGTAAACCAGATAGCTGATCAGGAACACTACCGAGACGGAAAACGCCGCGATCATGACCTTTCGATGTTGGTCCATGCGGCGCTGGCGGATCAGCCGGAAACCCCACAGCAGCAATATGGCCGCTGTTCCATTCAGAATTGCGTTCAAAGTCGGTAAGTACTGAAGCCAGTTCAAGCCGGTTCCTTTTCGAGACGCTCCGCGTCATCGGCGATATGGTTGAGCAGTGCGTCGTCCGTCAACCCGTAATAGCCGCGCACTCGGCCCTTCTTGTCGATCAGCACGAACCGGGTGCTGTGGTCCATCTCCGCGCCGAGGGTTCCTAATTTAAAGGCATCGCGGTCCAGTGAATTCAGCGTCGCCGTGTCGCCCGTGAGAAAAGTCCACCGCGAATTATCGGCTCCGAATTTCTTGCCGTATTCGCTCAGTTGCCCTGGCGTGTCGCGTGCCGGATCCACCGTGAATGACACGAACCGGACTTCCGGCGCCAGCTTGTTCTGCATGGCCCGCATCCGCGAACTCATCCTTGGGCAGGGACCCTCGCAGTTCGTATAAATGAAGTCGGCAATCCAGACGTGGTGGCCAAGGCTGGCACTTTGAAAAGTCTGGCCCCGCTGATCAGTCAGTTGAAATTGCGGAATCTCACCCAGCATAGGCAGCGGTATCCGTGACGCACAGGCGCCCAGCAGGAATGTGGAGATAAGCAGTAGAGGAAATGAATAACGGCGCATTACTTTCTAAAACGAAGGACGATCGAAAACCATCAGCCCGTAAATCGCGGGCAGGTAAATTACAGACGCCAGCAGAACCTGTCGGGCACGTGCATTGGTTCGGTCGAAACCAACGCGGATACCCGTATACAGGAATCCACCGCCCAGAATCAGCGCGCCCACCAGATAAACTTTCCCGGACATGCCCAGCAGGGCGGGGAACAGGCTGACCGGAATCAGTGTCGATGCGTAAAGGATGATCTGCCGGCTGGTGGACATCCCATCCGGTTCCACTACGGGCAGCATTCGAATTCCGGCGCGCGCGTAGTCCTCGCGGTACATCCATGCGATTGCCAGAAAATGCGGAAACTGCCAGATGAACAGGATGGCGAAGAGCGTCCACGCTTCGCTGTTTAACGCTCCGTATGACGCAGCGTATCCCATCAGCGGGGGCATGGCTCCGGGCAACGCACCTACGACCGTCGAAAGATGCGAGCGTTGTTTCAGAGGAGTGTAAACGAAGAGGTAAGCCCCCAATGTCAGGGCGCCAAGGACGGCAGAAAGTACATTGACCCAGATCGCCAGTTCCGCGAAGCCCATCAGGGCCAGCAGAATGCCGAATCGCAGCGCGGAACTGGCCAGCATCTTCCCGGCGGGCAGAGGACGCCCCGCGGTCCGGCGCATCAGAAAATCGGCATCGCGCTCATACCACTGGTTCAGGGCCGCTGTGCCGGAGGCAATCAAACCCGTGCCAACCAGCGTATGAATCAGCAGCTCCCAGTCCGCCGCACCCGTCCAATGTCGTTTTAAACCGAAGAAATAGCCAACGCCTGTGCTCATCAGAATGAGCCAGGTGATGCGCGGCTTCGTGAGTGCAATATAGTCGCGCATTGCTCAGGATACGGTGGCGACCCTCGCAGGTGCAAATGCCCCAACCATTGCCGGAACATTCCGGCGCACCAGGATGGCCAATGCCACGCTCGCAGCCATCGTCAAAGCGCCCACCGCGACGTGCAGCACGGTGAACGTGACCATCAAAGGCATCGGCTGCACCGCATCCGCATAGGCGATCCGCGTCATGTAGGCCGCGATTCCCAGAAATACCTGCGTGAACGTGATGCCGATCAGAGCCAGAGAGACCACGCGAAGTTCGCGATTGTGAGCGTAATGAAGCAAAATCCGGAGTGAAACCCAAAGTATCACGCCAGCCACAATCGGAGCCCCGGCAATGTGGTAAATCGAGCCGAGCGCCTTGTGCCGGACCGCCGCGCCCAGAAACAATTGCCCCAGTACGCAGAGCGGCGCTGCAAGGAACAAGCTTCGGATCGGGAATTTCGGGTCCTCATCGGTCGTAACCGGGCCGCTTGCCCACCAGCGCGATGTGAAAAGCGCAATGGCTACGGTTGTCGAAAAGAACAGCTGAGCCAGACAGGCATGTGACGTTGAGATCCACCAGGGCAGAAGCAGCAGCACGGTCAACCCACCCAACACTCCCTGCGCGATCACTCCGAGCAAAGCGGCTACCCCGAGCCACTTCATCCAGCGGCGCGAATCGGCGCGAAACAGCCACACCATGAGCACGATGGTGAACAGTCCGACCGAAGTCGCCACCATCCGGTGCCCGTGCTCATAGAGGATTCCGCCTTCCATGGGAGGCATCAGTTTGCCGTAAGAGAGCGGCCAGTCCGGCACCGAAAGTCCGGCGTCGCGGCTGGTCACGAGGCCCCCGGCGACCACCAGTAACAGTGTCGAGAATGCGAGCAGGATCGACCAGCGATAGAGGCCTGGTTTATATGAGGTAGTGCTAACTGCCATAAGAGAAATCGATCGTGGCCGTGCCGGAGGGCGTCAAAGTCAGCTTGCCTTCCTTCCGGCCATATTTTTCGTGAACTGCTTCGATGGTGTAAACGCCAGGCGGTACATTCTTTAAAGTGAACGAACCATCGTCACCCGTGACCGCGAAGTAAGGGTTCGGCGCCACTCCGATGTAGCTGCGCATCCAGGGATGAACGCTGCATGACATCGGAATCAGAATCTCGCTCGATTCGAAGGTCTTGAATTTATGCTCGGCCTTCGGCCGCTGCGATTCGTTCCACGCCTGGTTGATCTGGGCTTCGGCATGAACGTTATGGTTTACAGGGTCGTCGTTCAGAATTTCCAGTTGCTGGCCAGCCATCATGCCGAGAACGTGGGGTTCATAGATGCAACCCCTCTGGTCGAGCGTCGCCGCTTCAGCAGGCGGCGTCCAGCGGGCCTTCGGAAGGCCGTCTTTGATCCAGATGAATACGTTGCGCAGCGTGTGATTCGAGTTGACGACAACCGTCTGACCTTTGGCCGGAGCCGTATGCTGGCGTTCGCACTGAGGATTCGAAGACATATCGATGACCGGCATCTGGGGCGCCGCGCCTTCAAAGGAAACCTTACCGGAGATCGTCCCCGCGGTGGCCGGGTCCACATGAGCGGAAGGGAGCGTGGAATCTGCTTCGGGCTTCGGCTGTGTAGAGGAGCCACAAGCCGTCAGCAAAAGCGACAGGGCCAGAAAATGTTTCAAAAGTTCATTTTTGCACACCCGTTCCTACAGTAAAAAAGCCCCGAAGCAGTCTCCGGGGCCGGTTCGGATTTTAAGGCACGAGCGAACGGAAGAAAAGCAAAATCAATGCGCAATATCAGGCATCATGCGCGTGCGCATGGGGATCAGGCATCATGCGCGCGCGCATGGGGATCAGGCATGGTGTGCGTGCGCATGGGCAGCTTCCCCATGCTCGTAAATAGTCTTGGCCGACCCGACGATACGCGGATCGGGGGCCGTGACCACGTCAGTGTCCTTGCCGGCATAGGGAATGGTGTTGAGGACAAACTTCATGGCGTTGAGACGCGCGCGATTCTTGTCGTCGGAGCGTACAATCGTCCACGGCGCATCTGCAGTGTCGGTGTAAAAAAGCATGGCTTCCTTGGCCTTGGTGTACGCTTCCCATCGGCCCAGAGACTCGACATCCATCGGGCTGAGTTTCCATTGCTTGAGGGGATCCTGCGCTCTGCCGAGAAACCGCCGCAGCTGTTCCTCCCGGCTGACGGAAAACCAGAACTTGTAGACTCGAATTCCGCTGCGTACCATCATCCGTTCAAATTCCGGCGCCTGCCGCATGAATTCCAGATACTCATGGGGGGTGCAAAATCCCATCACATGTTCGACACCGGCGCGATTGTACCAGGAACGGTCAAAGAAGACGATTTCACCTTTGGTGGGAAGTTTTTCGATGTAGCGCTGAAAGTACCACTGGCCCCGCTCCGTATCCGATGGTTTGGCGAGGGCCACGACCTTGGCGCCCCGGGGATTGAGGTTTTCCGTGAACCGCTGAATCGTTCCTCCCTTGCCCGCGGCATCGCGTCCTTCAAAGAGCAGGATGACGCGTTCGCCCGCTTCCTTGACCCAGGCCTGCATTTTGACCAGTTCAATCTGTAATAGCTCTATCTCTTCGAGATAGTCCGACCCCTTCATCTGCTTCACATAGGGATAGTTGGAACTGATGATCGTTTTTTTGTTTTTAACCGATTTCACCAGGGCAACCAGGTCTTTGGGAATGCTGGTTCGTACCTGTTCATCAATCAGTTCGACCATGGGGAAGGTTCCTGCCAGTGCCCTGGTAGAGCTTTTCTTTGCCTTCAATTTGCTCTTATGTTTCTTTTTTTCGCCTTCCTTCTTGCCTTTTGCTTTTATCTCTTCCGGCTTTTGGACAGGTCCTGCCAGCGTTTCGGGATTCGCCGGCGACTCTTCCGGTGTCCCAGCCGCAAAACCATTGTGGGATTCCACAGGTCTTAGTTCTTCCGAATGAGGGTCCGTTTCTATCAGTGCGGTATCCATGGCGTCCATCCTTCGTAACTGGTTAGCGGCCGCGGGGGCCGGAGAGTTGGTTAGGTGCTCCAAATCAGAGATTTGGAACAGGGGGGAATCACTGAGGTCGCACAACGGGGTCAACCTTTCCTGAGCCATCAGTATGCTTGATGGCTCAGGAACACGAAACAAACTACGGCTTCAGGGCTTTGGGACGCTATTGATCGTCTTCAGAACGCGGGAAACGATTTGATAGGGATCGCCTTCGGAGTTCGGGCGGCGATCTTCCAGATAGCCTTTGTAGCCGTTCTTGATAAAGTTAACAGGCATGCGGATCGAAGCGCCGCGATCTGAGAGGCCAAAGCTGAACTTGTCGATGGCTTGCGTTTCGTGCAGACCGGTCAAACGCAGATGGTTATCCGGGCCATAGACGGCGATGTGTTCTGAGATGTTGTCGGAAAACGCCTTCATGAGAGCCTCGAAGTATTCCTTGCCGCCTGTCTCGCGGAGGTATTTATACGAGAAGTTACAGTGCATGCCGGATCCATTCCAGTCGCCCTTGATGGGTTTGCAATGGAGTTCCATGTCTACTTCGTATTTCTCGCAGAGACGCATCATCAGGTAGCGAGCGGTCCAGAGATCGTCGGCGGCCTTGGTGGAGCCTTTGGCGAAAATCTGGAATTCCCACTGGCCTTTAGCGACTTCCGCGTTTATGCCTTCATGATTGATACCGGCGGCAAGACAGAGTTCCCAGTGTTCCTCAACGATTTTGCGGGCCAGGCTGCCCATGTACTTGTAGCCGACACCGCAGTAGTAGGGGCCCTGGGGAATATTGGGGTAGCCGTCTTTCGGGAACCCGAGAGGCCGTCCGTCCTGATAGAGAAAGTACTCCTGCTCAAGACCTATCCACAAGTCAGGGTCGTTCTCAATGGTGGCCCGGTAATTGGTGGAATGGGGGGTGAGATCCGCGTGCAGGACTTCGCTGAGAACGATGTAAGCATCCGTTCGAGAGGCGTCAGGATACAGTGCCACAGGTTTCAACACGCAATCGGAGCTTTTGCCCTCGGCCTGCATGGTGGAACTGCCATCGAAACCCCAATTAGGGATGTCTGCAAGTGTCGGTGGAGTTTCAAATGCCTTCAGCAGGCTCTTGCCGCGCAGGCCGGGAACGGGTTTTTTGCCGTCAAGCCAAATGTATTCGAGTTTGTATTTGGTCATAGTATTGGGAGGCTCACTGGATTGGAATCATTTACACGGGTTTGGTGCATCAGGACAGACTCAGAATCACTAGCTGACGTACTCTCCTGTTTCAAAAGTGAAACTCCGATTATGCGTGAAAGACTGCGTCCACGGCAAGAGTCTGATTGCAAGCATGAATCAGATCTTTTTATGGGTGCTATTGCAGGCTTGATGGACTCAGTCAGCGCTTCTCGAATTTTTCGGCCATTTTCCGGTACACTTCAACGGCGAAGATACTGCCCTTTGAATCGACTACGGCGTTCTCGACGCCGAATCCCTCGTCCTTCGGGTCCTGATCCCGATCGGGGATAAAACCGGTTACTTCTCCGGTTTTGGCGTTTCCGATGCGAACGCCGCGCGGCCAGTTGGGGCGCGTGGTGCTGACGCTGGTGTTGTCGGGGACGTACATAACGTCATGACTGTCGATGAAGATTCCGCTGGGCCGGCTGAACTGCGTCCACTGATCGAGAAACATGCCGTCCTGATCGAAGATCTGGATCCGGTTGTTGCCGCGGTCGGCAACGAGTACGCGGCCACGCGAGTCGATCGTGATGCCGTGCAGTTCGTCGAATTCACCGGGGCCTTTGCCTTTGGTACCCCACGCTTTAATGAACTTGCCGTCCTTCGAGAACTTGACGACCCGGTTGTTGGAGTCGCCGCCGTGCCCATCGGAGACGAAGATATCGCCATTGGGCGCTACTACAACTCCGGAGGGCCGGTTGAATGTGTCAGGGCCGTTGCCCGCGACGCCCGGCTTGCCGAGGGTCATCAGGACTTTGCCTTCGGGGCTGAATTTGACGACGACCTGGCCTTTGCCGTCTTTACCGTTCCCATCGGCGAGCCACACGTTGTCGTTCTTGTCTACAAAGATCTGGTGCGGGAACACGAACATCCCGCCTCCGAAGCTGCGGATGTATTTGCCGTTGGGATCGAATTCAAGAATCGGGTCAAGATTGCTGTCCGCGCACGTGGCGCCTCCGCAGCGTTCGGCAATCCAGATGTTCCCTTTGCGGTCGATCGAAATGCCGGAAGCGGCGCCCCATGTTCGGCCCGGAGGTAGAGTGCCCCAGTGTTCAATGGGCTGCTTATAAGGATTGGGCAGGGCACCGGGAGCCTGCGACCAGGCAGCGGGCGCTGAGATCAGCGCCAGGCACAGGGCGAAACGGGTGGACGACATGAATGCTGGCTATCTTAGCGCAGCTCGCAGCTCGATCAACCCAGCGGTTCAACCCAGCGGTTCAACCCAGCTTTGTCATCAATTGGTGGATCTGGTTTTCGAGCGCCTTATTCGGCTTATCCGCCAAGGCAGTCTGGCACTCTTTTTTAGCGTTCTCGCGGTCGCCTTTTTGCATGAGCGCCATGGCGTAGTGGTAGTGGTAAATGGGAACCTGCGGGGAATTCGACACCAGAGTCCGGAAGGTATCGATGGCGTTGTCCGACAGATTCTTCTTCAGGTAAATCCAGCCGAGGGTATCGTTGATCTCGGGGTGGTTCGGGAGGCGCTGCTTGGCGCGTTCGGCGTAGGTGAGGGCGGTATCGAGATCGCCGTTCGACTCTGTGATCAGGTAGGCCAGGTTGTTCAGCGCGATGGGATTATTGGGATCGAGCTTAATCGAAGTCTCGTAATCTTTGCGCGCAATATCGTTGCGGTTGACCATTTCATACATCATGGCGAGATTGGTCGAGATGGCTGGGACATTGGGGACCATGGCCTTGGCCTTTTCGAGTGAATCGATGCTCTTCTGTACGTCACCTTTTCTCAAATAGGCCTGACCGATGCGCACTTCGAGGTCAGCTTTCTGATTGTTGTCGGTGGATTTGGCGAGCAGTCCCTGAAACGTCGAGATCGCCAGGTCGAACTGCTGAGCGTTGGCGGCGGTATCACCGAGTTCACGAACCAGATCGAAACGGTTGGGATTCTTCTGGGCTTCGGCTTCCACAAGCTGAACCGCCTTGTCGGGTTGACCGTCGAGAACATAGGCTCTGGACTGACCCATCAGGCCGCGCAGGTTGGAGGGCTGGGCTTCGTAGGCGCGCTTGAACAGATCGATCGCCTCTTTGGTTTTTTTCTGGGTAAGGTCAAGAACGCCCAGTTCGAGGAGGCACTCTTCCTGTTTGGGCACCTTCACGAGGACGTCTTCGAGGAGTTTGCGGGCTTCATCGTATTGCCCGAGGCGCGACAGGGCCGCGGCTTTCATGACACGTCCCTGGATGTTATTAGGGGCGATCGCGAGCAGAGCATCGGCATCGTGATTGGCGGCGTTGTTGTCACCGCGAATCATAGCGACCTGAGTCTGAGCAAGGCGCGCGGGAATGTAATCGGGGCGCAACTGGATGGCAGCGTCGAAATCCTGGCGGGCCTGTTCATATTCGCCACGGGCGAAATGGGCGCGACCGAGGTTAAAGCGAGCCACGAAGTTATTCGGTTTGGCGGTTACGACGGACTGAAGGTCCGTCATGGCCTGGTTCACATCGCCTTTGTCCAGCATGAAGGTGGCTTTCAGACCTTTGGCTTCGGGATCTTTCGGATCGTTCTTCAGGATGACGTCATCCATCTTGAGAGCCTGATCGTTCTTTCCCGCGCGGATATAAGTCTCTACTTCATGTTTGAGATAAAGGTTCTTGCGGGCCTGGTCTTTCTGCAACCCCGCGTCATACTGTTTGTTCGCTTCATCGAAGTTGCCGTAGCGAAGATAGAAATCGCCGGCCTGAATGTAGGCGTCAGGGAAAAGTTTTAAATCCTTCTCCATGTCACTCAGCAGGTTTACCAGTTCGGGCTTTTTATTGGTGCCGAAATAGTATTGAGCGAGGGTAAGCCGGAGTTGAGCATTTTTAGGATTGCGCTGGATGGCGGTTTTGAGAAGAGCCTCGGCGTCGGGCAAACGCCTTTGCGCCAGATAGATCCGGTAGAGCATGGAATAGGCGTCAAGGTTGGTTTTGTCCCGGTCCAGCATGGCTTTGAGCATGGTTTCGGCCTCGACAGTTTCGCCGTCGATGGTGAGCGTGCGGGCCAAAGCCAGGTTAATCACAGAGTCCGTAGGTTTCACGCTAAGGGCCAGACGGTATTCACCGATCGCACTGGCCAATTCTTTCTTGGCGCCGGTGGCATCTTTTTGACGGAACAGAGCCGCGGTGGCAAGCATGTCAAGATCGCCCGTCAGCTTGTGTCCCTCCCAGCTTTTCGGATTTCGTTTCAGAAGTCCGTCAACCATTTGCTGAACTTCTTTTACGATGGCCTCGTTGTGTTCCTGGCCCTGGGCCGCGACGATCATGATCTCCGAGAGTTTCAACGTGGCATCGTCGGCATCCGGTGTACCGGCCTTGAGCAGTTCGACCGCGCGGCGCAAAGCAGGCACAGCGGGGCCAACCTGGCCTTGCTTTAAATCGACGAGTGCCAATCGGTAGTAGGCCGGCCCATACTTTTTGTCGGTTTCGATCGACTTCCGATACATGATGGAGGCCTCGCGGTAGCGCCCTCCATCGAAGTATTTGTTGCCGCTGTCGACATACTTCGCCTTGAGGTAATTGGGGTCGCGGCTGCACGAAACGAGTAGTAAGGCAGCAAAAGTTACGGCTAAATATCGCATATTCCTGTGACTTTGTTTATTTTCCTACATTTCCGGAGGCGGGGAAAGGCTTTTAAAGTACTAACGGTACTGGTCGGCAATTCAGCCCGCGCCCGGCTGGTTTTTATTGAAGCGGGTTTTTCATTTATTAGTAATCGTATTGTTACCTCAGGCCGCTAGCCTGTTTCTTCCCGAGCAATTTATCTTCAGGAGGATGTGAATGCAGGTGTGTGGTTTACAGCGTTCGTGGCGGTCTCTGGTTGGCGCTGCCGTAATTTTAAGCGCGGCCTTTATGGGCAGTGTTTCCCCGCCTTTGCGGGCGCAGCAGGAAGGCGGGGCTACTCTGGCGGGGACGATTCTCGACTCGGCAGGCAAGACCGTTGAAGGCGCCAGAGTGACAATGAAGAACGATGCCGCTTCGCTCAGCCGTACGGTGGACAGCGACGCCAGCGGGGCGTTTTCCGTCACGGGTTTGCCTGCCGGTTCCTACAATGTGGACGCGACGGCTCCCGGTTTCGCCCGAAATACGCATTTAGGGGTAGCGCTCTCCGCTACCGAGAAGCAGGAAATCTCGATCACTCTGAACGTCGACTCCGTAGCGCAGTCGGTCACGGTGCAGGATTCGGTTTCGCTGGCTACGGAAACCGCTCCGTCGGGCAATACGCTGGACGCGGACACGGCCCGGACGGAAATCAGCTCGGGATTTATTAAGAATTTCATCTCCCCGGTATCGGACTTCGCTGAAGTTGTGAACCTGGCTCCCGGCACGTTCAGCACGAACCCCAATGGAATCGGACTGGGGCAGGGTAAGACCTATTTCCGCGGTTTTCAGGATGGGCAGTACACGATCACGTTCGACGGTATTCCTTTCGAAGACACGAACAGCCCGACGCACCACTCATGGGCAAGTTTTCCTTCGCAATGGATCAGCTCAGTGGATTTCGATCGCAGTCCGGGCCAGGCTTCCGACTTCGGTCCGACGAACTTCGGCGGTTCGATCAATCTGAAATCGCCGGAACTGCAGGCGGACCCGGACATTCGGGGAACGATTTCTCAGGGCTCTTTCGATACACGAATTCTTCAGCTGGACGGAGATTCAGGGTTGTTCGGTCCCGGCAAGAAAGACGCTGTCCTGTTCGACATCAATCAGATGACTTCGAACGGATATCAAACCTATAACAAGCAGCAGCGCGATGCCGGTTACGCGAAATTTCAGCACCGTTTTTCGGATAAAACCAGCCTCAGCCTGTATGGCGGAGTGGTGGATATCTGGAACAATACGCCGAATACGACCAACCCGACGCGAGTGCAGGTGAATGAGTTCGGTGTCAATTACCTGCTGGACAACACAGCACTGTTGCCGAACGGAACGCCGGACCCTTATTACTACGGCTATAACACGTATCACGTACAGACCGATTTCGAGTATGCGGATTTCAATTCCGATCTCGGGGATGGCTGGAAATTCGACACGAAAGCGTACACGACGCGTTACTGGAATAAGCAGTTTTATCAGAACGGCTCAACGGTCAGTCTTACTACCAACAAGCCGAGCGGAGTCGACAAGCTCAACGGCTACCGGCACGCGGGCGACACGGCAATCCTCAGCAAAGACATGAAGTGGGGCACCTTCCGGACGGGCGCCTGGTATGACTGGGCCTATACGGACCGGTATCAGTATCCGTCAAACATATTGACTCAGCTGGACACGCCGCTGCCTAACTTCCACGAGCATTTCATCACGCAGTCATTCCAGCCGTTTGCTGAATTCGAGTGGCGGCCTCTGCCGAAACTGGTGATCACGGCCGGTATCAAAGCCGCCGATTATGAGATGGCTTTGAATCAGTATCAGGACAACGGCAAGATCGTCGGTTGTCTGGGGGGGACGCTGTCGACCTATCCTTCAACCGCCGGTCTCTTCGCCGGCGCTCCCGCTTGTAACGGCGGAGCGGCTTTCGTCGCGCACAGTATCAACTACAACAACTGGCTGCCAACGCTCACGGCGCGCTATCGCGTGGAGCAGCACACGTCGGTCTATGCGCAGTTCTCGGAGGGCAGCGTGGAACCGCCGAGCGCCGTATTCGATGTGCCTGGCGGCAACGTGCTGGTTCCACAGAAGCCGACGCTGTCGAAGGTTTATCAGATCGGTTCCGTGCTGAAGTACAACCGCTGGACTTTCGATGCCGACGCTTATTACGTTCATTTCCAGAACGGTTTCGATTCCTATACGGATCCGACTACGCAGGAAACGGTGTTCGTTCCGACGGGTCCGTCAAATACGAAGGGGGTGGAATTCGAAAGTACTATCGTGCTCGGCCACGGATTCAACCTTTACCTCAATGGCTCGAAGGGCGTGGCGAAATACGCCGAGGGTCCGAATCTTCCCAACGGTGGTCTGTGGGTAGCGAATACGCCGAGAGACGTGGAAGGAATCGCGATCTTCTGGTCGAAGAATGTCTGGGACGTGGGGGTTATCAACAAACGGGTCGGCCAGATGTACAACGACAACGGTACGATCACCTATTTAATCGGCGGCGAGAAGCTTCCTTTTCCGGCCGATCAGGCGATCTCGATCAATCCTTTCGATCTGACCAACGTGTTCGTGAATTACACGATTAAGAACGCTTCTCACCTGCGTGGATCGAAAGTCCAGTTTGCCGTGAACAATCTGTTCAACAGCCATAACATCGTGGGAGTCACGCCGGCGACCGCGGCTACACAGACGGCGCTTTATGTACCGAACGGGGGCGACCTGCTGAATTTGCTTCCTGGCCGCAGCCTTTCCATCACTGTGACGGGTGGTTGGGCACCGAAGCGGTAAAAGGGACCCTGAAAAGAGTCCTGAAAAGAGCTCCCGGCAGGCGGGGTCGTTCACTGTAAACTGAAAAGAACCCTGCCTTCCCGGAGCCTAAAACCTTGTCTGACGAAACCGCTCAATCGCTCGATAATCTCTGCATCAATACGATTCGAATTCTGTCGGCCGACGCCGTGCAGGCAGCCAATTCGGGCCATCCCGGGATGCCGATGGGCGCGGCTGCCATGGCGTATACGCTATGGACCCGATTTCTGAAATACAATCCGACCGACCCGAACTGGCCGGATCGCGACCGGTTTGTGCTGTCGGCGGGTCATGGGTCGATGCTGCTTTACAGCTTGCTGCATCTGACGGGCTACGATCTTCCGCTCGATGAGCTGAAGCGATTCCGGCAGTGGGGAAGCAAGACGCCGGGGCATCCGGAGCGGGGGCATACGAAGGGCGTTGAAGTCGCGACGGGACCGCTGGGGCAGGGTTTCGGAAACGGCGTCGGAATGGCGATGGCGGAAGCGTGGCTGGCGGCGCGCTACAACCGGCCCAGCTACAAGATTATTGATCACTATACATACGCGATCTGCGGCGATGGCGACCTGATGGAAGGCATTACGCAGGAAGCAGCATCGCTGGCAGGCCATCTGCGACTCGGCAAGCTGATTTACCTCTACGATCAAAACCACATTTCGCTGGCGGGCGCGACGAACCTCTGCTTCACGGAAAACGTCGGGGCGCGTTTTGAAGCCTATGGCTGGCATACGCGTCATGTGGCGGACGGTAACGACATCGAAGACGTGGCCGCGGCGATTCGGGAAGGTCAGGCTGAGATCGACAAGCCGACGTTGATTCTGGTGCGGACGCATATCGGTTACGGGAGCCCAAAGAAGCAGGACACCTTCGCGGCGCATGGCAGTCCGCTGGGCGAAGAGGAATTGCAGGCGACGAAGAAAGCCCTGGGCTGGCCGACGATGGATAAGTTCTTCCTGCCCCCGGAAGCGGTGGACCACTTCCGGCAAGCCTTGCCGCGCGGTGCGGCAGCGCAGAAAAGCTGGGATGAAAAGCTCAGTGCGTATGGAAACGCGTTTCCCGCGGAAGCGGCGGAGCTCGAGCGGGCGCTGAGCGGCAAGTTGCCGGACGACTGGGCGGCGGACGTGCCGAAGTGGAAGCCGGAAGACAAGGCGCTGGCGACGCGAGTGGCGGGCGGGGAAGTGATGAATGGACTGGCGAAGCGGATCCCCAATCTGGTGGGCGGTTCGGCCGATCTGAACCCCTCGACCAACACGGCGATCAAAGGCGGGGGAGATTTCCAACCGTCCGAATTTGCGGGTCCGGGAACGCCGGGCGCGGTGGGCGGAGTGTGGGATTACGCGGGGCGCAACATGGCGTTTGGGGTTCGTGAGCACGCGATGGGCGCGGCGGTAAACGGAATGGCGGCGCACGGCGGAGTGCTTCCGTTCAGCGCCACGTTCCTGGTGTTCTCGGATTACATGAAGCCGTCGATCCGGTTGGGCGCGTTGAGTCAGTTGAAGGCTTTTTATGTCTTCACGCACGACAGCGTGGCAGTGGGCGAGGACGGGCCGACGCATGAGCCGGTCGAACAATTGGCGGGATTGCGGGCGATACCGGGGCTGAGCGTGATCCGTCCGGCGGATGCGACGGAAACGGCGCAGGCCTGGGCGGTGGCGGTTCAGCACAACGGTCCGACGCTGTTTGCCTTGTCGCGGCAGAACCTGCCAAATCTGGATCGCAGCCGGGCTAAAGACGCGGATGTGGCGAAAGGTGCGTACATTTTGGCCGAGGCGCTGCCGCTCGTTCACACTCACGGTTCGGTAAGGCTACCGGGGGAGGCCGAGGGCGGGGCGCCGGAGGTGATTTTGATCGGATCGGGATCGGAGACGGCTCTTTGCGTGAAGGCGCAGGAGCGGCTGAACGCCCTGGGCGTGAGGGCGCGGGTCGTTAGTATGCCTAGCTGGAATTTGTTCGATGCCCAGGACGCGGTTTATCGAGAGGGCGTACTGCCTTCCGGGGTGCGGAAGAGGGTCACGGTGGAGGCGGGCTGTTCGCAGGGATGGCACCGGTTTGCGACGGATGAAGGCACGGTCATCGGGATCGATCACTTCGGAGCTTCCGCGCCTGGAGAAGAGATCATGAAGAACTTTGGGTTTACGGCGGAACACGTTACGGCGGCGGCACTTAGGCTGTTAGGCCGTAACGAGGAGGCGGCACGCGAATATGGTGGGGAAACCGTATTTGCACCGACGGCTCCGCACGAAGGGCATTCATAATTCCAGCTATAACTTACTTGACTCGGTCGTCGAGTACTGACAGTACTGCTTCATATCTTAACCTTTCGTCCTTGTTCGTGCTGCCGACTGCTTGTACTACTATTGTTATTCGTGTGCGAATTCGTTCTGTTTTTGAATCAGAGGTATATTGCACGCGTACTATTAAGCACTTGAACTGACCGGGGGACTAATGAAGCTGATTCGGCTGGGGTTAACAGGAATTCTATGTTGCGCGGGGCTATTGGCTCAACAGCAAAGCACAACGACTCAGCTTAACGGCTCAGCTACGGTCCAGTTTGGCTCGGTAGAAACTTTATCGGTGGTTGTAAAGACCTCTCCCGGCGGAGTAAACGTCACGTCGGGCAAGGTCACTTTTTTCGATGGCACTACGATTGTGGGTTACGGGTCCGTTCCATCTGGAACGACGACGTTATCCACGGCTATGCTTCCTGCCGGGAAGAATAAGCTGACTGCTTTCTATGAAGGCAATGGCAGCTACAGCAGCAGTGTTTCAAGCGTGCTCACGGTTACGGTAAGCAGCAAAACGCAATTCGGGTTTGCGACAGCCACCACTTTGAGTGCTGGAAGCGATCCGTATTACATTGCGACCGCGGACTTCAACCACGACTACCACCCCGATCTGGTGGTAGCAAACTCGGGCAGTTCGAGTATCACAGTTTTTCTGAGCAACGGTTCGAACGGTTTCACTTCGGCGAATTACACGGTGGGATCCAACCCTTTCGCCGTGGCCACGGGCGACTTCAACGGTGACGGCCTGCCGGATATCGCGGTAGCGAGTTCCGGGCCAGGCACTATCAGTGTGCTGCTGAATGCCGGCTCGGGAACCTTTTCGCCCGCTGTGACTTACCCCTTCAGCACCAATCTGGGCTCGATCGATTCCATTGTGGTGGCGGATTTCAACGGCGATGGGCTAGCCGATCTGGCTACCGTCAGCTACTCGAGCACGGGGGTGGTCAGCGTTCTTTTAGGCGCCGGCGATGGGACTTTCGAAAACCCCTCCCATTACACCGTTGGATCCTATCCGTTCGGCATGGCCGTGGGGGATTTCAACAACGACGGGAGACCAGATCTGGCCGTTACCAACCGGAACAACGGGATCGACATTCTGTTGAACAACGGAGACGGTGGTTTCAGTGTCCCGATCGGCAGTCCTTTCGCGACGGGCGGCACGGAGCCAATCTCCATTGCGGTAGCCGATTTCGACGGCGACGGAAACCAGGATCTCGCGGTTGCCAATTTCAATAACGGTGTAGTGAGTATTCTGCTGGGAAATGGCGCGGGATCTTTTTCAGCGGCATCCGGAAGCCCCATTACGGTTGACTCCAGCCCTTCAGGCATCGTTGTCGGAGACTTCAATGGGGACGGCAAGCTCGACGTGGCCACGGTCAACGCGGGTGCTAACACGATCGGCATCCTTCTGGGAAACGGCCTCGGTGGTTTTGCCGCCGAACAGAGTTACCCTACGGGCGGCAGTTACCCCTACGGTCTGGTAGTGGCGGATTTCAACGGCGACGGTATTTCCGATATTGCGACTGCCAACCTAAGCAGTGCCAACGCGAGTATTTTGCTGGGCAACGGAGCCTTCTTCACCGGCAATCCGGTGACGGTGGAGTGGGACATTCCTTCGCTCGGAAGCACATATCAGGGACCGGTGACGGCGACGCTGGGGACCTCAGTGTTTCCGTCTGATCCTGTCTTCGGGGGGAATGCGGCGTTCAGTCAGATTCTGTTGACCGACAAGACGATTGAA
>Ga0302319_10001248_pt1 | contig 57064 bp, 59 predicted proteins | sample Bog_T0_2_FD_203319 | JGI IMG/M metagenome (GOLD analysis project Ga0302319, IMG submission 203319) | Peat permafrost microbial communities from Stordalen Mire near Abisko, Sweden - Bog_T0_2 | ecosystem: Environmental > Terrestrial > Soil > Wetlands > Peat | place: Sweden: Abisko, Stordalen Mire...
TCGGTGGGCTGCGCCGGGGGGGGCTGGGGCGGGGGAGGCACATACTCCGGGACGGCCGTGGTCGGTGCCCGAGGCGGTGCGGGATTTTCCTGGGGAGGCAAATACTCGACGCAGGATTGGCTCGCGACAGCGGCCAGTGCGCAGACCAGAGGGAAAAGGGCCTTACGAAGGGGCATGGAAAACGATGCTCAGGAGCGGCCGAACTTGCAAGACGCCCGGAGCGGATCAAGCCGCCCCGGCTATCCCAAGGTCGTCGCGGCCCGGCAGGCCTCGGCGATGGCTTCGGCATAGCCTGTGGCGCCGAGCTCCAGCCATTTCTCGCCCTTCTCAACCGTGGCCGACGGGGCGTTCCCCATGATGCCCGACTTTGACACGTCCTTTGACATCCAGGCGACGAGGGCGGGTGCCGCGACCGGCCTCACCTCGCCGGGGTCCGAGGCCTTTGCAGGGAACTCGCACACGGCCTTTGACAGATCCACGCGGCCGGGTGCCGCGGCCATGATCCACGAGGTCTCCACCTCGCCGGCATGAATGCCGAAGGTTGACTCCTCAGTCGTCAGTCCGGGGATGGGCTTGGAGCTCAGCATCGCAGCCCGCATCCCGAGCGTTGAGCGGATCTCCCGCAGCGTCGGGATCACGACCGGCACGTTGCCCCCATGGGTGTTGATGATGGCGAGCGAGTGGAATCCCCAGGCGTGGGCCTGGCGCGCCACGGCGAGGATCTGCGCCCTCAGGGTCTCCTTGGTGATGATGAGCGTGCCAGGAAAGCCCGTATGCTCGTTGCTCTTGCCGATCGTGATCGGCGGGGCGACATAGCATGATGCGCCTGCGGGCAGGCGCGAGATGGCGAGCGAGAGCCAGGCCTGTCCCATCAGCGCATCGACCGCGACCGGCATATGGGGGCCGTGCTGCTCAATGGCGCCCGTTGCCAGGATCACGGGGGCCCAGGCCTTGTCCGGGAGGGCCGCGATCTGGCGCGGCGTCATCGCCGGCAGGTACCTTGATCGGTAGGATGGAAATTTCACGGCGTCTTGTGGGTCAGGGGCGCACGCTCGCGGATGTCGGCAAGGAGCTTCGCCACGCGCGCCCCGGCGCCCGCAAGGATAGCGGGGCCCTCGACCAAGGCATCGACAAGCGTCACGGCGGGCCCTGCCAGGGTTGTCACGGTTTCCTCGCCCCAGGTCGGGACGAACGTCGACGTCTCAAGCTTCTCGGGTTCCGCACCGAGGAGATAGGTGGCGAGCGTCTGGAGGCGCCGGCGGCTGCGGCTGCGGATTGGATGGAAGTCCAGGTCGATCGCGCTCAGGTGCATCTGGAACATGTGGAGGCTCCTGAAGACACGCAGGTCCCTCGTCGCCGCCCCGCACACCTCCTCGTTCCAGGGACTCGAGTTCATGACGACGATCCTTCGAAAACCGGCGGCAGCCACGGAATTGGCCACCTCGGCGATGAGCGCCAGCGCCGTCGGCTGGTCCACCGGGAAGGCGCAGGACTTGTCCGCGCCGAAGACGAACCTGAGCGGCGGGACGACGAGCGGCCTGCGGCCCTCGGGAGTCCTCTGGCAGGCGTCCTTGAGGACGTGTGTCAGCACCGTCTCCTCGACATCGAGAGGATGGCCCAGGCCCCAGTCCGCCATGCCGGCCACCGGAATCACGACGACCGTGTTGTCCTTGTCCGGCCACGCCTCGAACTTGGCCCAGGAGTTCCACGCCCAGAAGGATGCGTCGTCGACGACGCAGAGGGGAGGGGAGTCCGGCGCTGGGGCTGCGGAGCTCATTTCATCGCCAGCACTTCGATCTCGATGCAGCAGCCCTCGCGAGCCAGGCCCTTCACCTCAAGCAGCGTGCTGACCGGCTTGTTCTCGGAGAAGTGCCGGTTGCGTATTGGGGTGTACTTCTCGAAGTCGGGCATGTTGGTCAGGAAGGTCTGTACCTTGACCACGTCCTTGAAGTCCATGCCGCCAGCCTTGAGGATCGTGCCGATGAGCTCGAAGACGAACTCGGTCTGGGCGACGACATCATAGGGGGCGACGACCTTGCCGTCGGCGTCCACCGCCAGCTGACCGGTTACGAAGAGGGTGCTCGCGCCGTCCTGCTCGACGAGGAGCCCAGGGCTGTAGGCCCCGCGGGGAGCAGGAAAGTTCGCCGGATAAATGAGCGTCTTCTTCATGCGGCGCTGAAATTCAACGCTCCGCGCTCCGACGTCAACTCAGCCTCTGCGCCCTGGAATCGGGCCCCGGCATGGGCTCGATCCGTCCTAGCAGGAACACGAAGGCCAGGATGCCGACGACAAGCACCGCCGCGGCGGCGATGAAAGCCAGGTCGAACGAGGCCGTCCTCTGGATGATCACGCCCGTGATGATGGGGGCCGCGATCCCCATCAGGTTGACGGCAAAATTCATGAGGCCGCTCACGGCACCCACGCCGCCCTTGGGGGCGATGAGTGAGGGCAGGGACCAGCCGACCGGCGCAGCGGCCGCCAGGCCGCCCAGTGAGACGGAGAGCCAGAGGAGTGCCCACCTCGGATCGTTCGTGCGGGTCGCGCCGACGATCGCAAGGCCGAGGAGCATGCCGACCACGAGGACGGACTTCCTGACCCTGGTCTCGTCGATGCCCTTGGCCAGCAGCTTGTCGATCAGCCAGCCGCCCACGACGGCGTCGGTCACGGTCGCCACAGCCCACGGTATGGCGGCGGACTTCATGTTCACCATGCCGCCATGCCGCACCATGTAGTCGGGCAGCCATGTGACGAAGAGGTTGAAGGAGTATCCGTAGGCGCCGAAGCCGATCGCGAGGCCCCAGACCTTCGTCTGGCGCAGGAGGTAGCCGAGCATGCTCAGCGAGCCCGCTCCCGACGGGCCCTCGGGGTATGCGCCACCCTTCAGGATATACTCGTGCTCGGCCTTGCTGAGCCTCGGGTCCGCGCTCGGATCGCGGTAGATGATGAAGTAGGCGACGAAGTAGACGAAGCTGAGGGCCGAGGTGATCCCGAAGCCCCAGCGCCAGCCGAGGTTGATGACGATGAAGGCGACCAGCGGGACGCCGATCACGTTGGAGAACTTTGCGGAGGCGTCGAAGATCGCGGTTGCGCGCGCCCTCTCGTTCCTGGGGAACCAATGGCCGGTTGCCTTGGCGACCGTGGGGAAGGCCGGGGCCTCAGCTATGCCAAGGAGCATGCGCGCCGCGAATATCCCCCCGATGCCGCCGGCCATGGCCGTGATGGCCGACGCCACGGTCCAAAGCAGCGTGCCGATCCTTCCCATGAAGGTCGCGCCCATGCGGTCGACAAAGAGGCCGATCGGGATCTGCAGGAGCGCGTAGGGCCAGAAGAATGCGCTGAAAAGGACGCCGAGCTGGCTCGGCGTCAGGCCCAGGTCATGCTGGAGCTGCGGGCCCGCGACCGAGAGGTTTATGCGGTCAAGGAAGCTGATCAGGATGCCCGAACCCAGGAGTGCGCCGATTGCCCAGCGGCGTCGCGGGATGGGATCCGTGGGGTTCGGCATTCAGGGAAAGACCAACGCAGGCACGCGCCCATTGCAAAGTTTGTATTTGCGTGGGCGCGGGAGGCCGCGGGCAACTCGAGGCTCGCATGACGTGGTGTCGTCGGGCACGTTTTCCGCGATGTCGCTGGTGTTTCTAAGTTTGGCCATGGCTGCGCTTTGGATCAACCTTCTGGGCGCCGGGCTCGTGGCCAACCGCTTCGTGGATGACTATAGCGTCGCGAAGGTGGCCGGCGTGGTCTCGCTCTGCCTCGCTTGCTTCTGCATCGAGCACTTCGTCGGCTTCGGGCCGCACCTGAGGCTCCTGCCCCTGACGTCCCTGATCTCGATTGTCCTCATCTGGAGGAACCGCTCGCTCATTCGGGCGAACATCGGGCGCGAGGCGGCATTCGCTGTCGGCTTCTTCTACTGCTTCGCCTGGAGGTACACCTTCCCCGACATCAACTACAGCGAGGACAAGATGCCCAACTTCGGCCTCATCGAGTCCTACATGAGGGGGACGCGGCTGCCGGGGCCCGACCTGTGGCTCAGCCCCTACAAGGCGAACTGTTATTACAGCTTCCAGCACTACTGCGCGGCCCTGATGGGCCGCCTCCTCGGGGTCGGCCCGGGAGTCAGCTACCATCTGGCCTTCTGCACGCTCGTGGGGTTCACGGCGCTGCTGATGTGCAGCTGCATCGCGCGCCTGTGCACGTGGAAGCCCGGCCGCTGGCTCGTCATCCTGTCGATCTTCCTCGGCGGCTGCGGCATTGCCGCCGTCGTGCACATCCTGGTCCAGGAGGCCTACATCATTGACGGGGTCAGGTTCCTTGGCGGCGCGATCGTCCACAACCACCTCACGCCGCTCGGCCAGAAGGTCTCGGAGTGGATGTCGACGCCGGGACTCGAGGCGCGCGACCTGCCGATGGAGCCCTTTAGCTACTACCTGACGAAGGGCGACTATCACCCGCCGCTCTTTGGGTTCCTGCTCCTGGCGCTTGCGGCGGCACTCATCGCCTCGCAGGAATCGGGGGCCTCCGGGCGGCGCAGGGCCGTGAACCACGGGCTCCTCGCGGCGACGATCCCCCTGGCCCTGGTCTCGAACGCCTGGATCGTTCCGCTCCAGGTCCTCCTCGTCGGGGCGTGGTTCGTCTTCTGCATCGTCAGGGGCGAGAGGCGCTGCTGGCGGACGGCCATCGTCGGCTTCGCCTTCGCTCTTGCGCTGGAATACCCGTTCCTCCTCGAGTTCACGCAGCAGGCGGTCGGCGAGAACGCATCGATATCCTTCACGGCGTGGCAGGACCACACGCCGCTCCTCGGATGGCTGATCGTCTTCTGGCCGGTAGCCGGGATCCTGGTCCTTGGGCTATTCAACCGCGAGCGCAGGCAGCTTGGGGTTTTCTTCCTGGTGACCTGGACCGTGGCGCTCTTCGCGACGGAGTTCCTCTACAACCACGACCTCTACGGGGCGTCGTACATCCGCTTCAACTCGACGCTCAAGTGGTGGCAGTGGGTCTACGCGGGCATCGTCATGACCTCGGGCGCCCTGAACCTTGGCTCCAAGTCGAGGCTCTGCCGCTACGGCACCGTCCTCCTCCTCGTGCCGACCCTCCTCTTCACGTTCGACCTGGGGCGTGAGTTCCTGAACGCGCCGAAGGATGCCCGGGGCCACCTTTCCGGCGCTGCATGGCTCGAGGCGGACCCCGTAATCCGCGACCTGATCGCTGAACTCAAGTCGCGGCCCGACGGCGTGATCCTCGAGAGCGGCCTCATCATGGCCAATTCCGAGTCACCGGCCGTCTCCCTCTTTGCCGACAAGCAGAGCTTCCTCGGCTGGCCCTGGCTCGAGGACGTGCAGCGGGGCTCGCCGATCGAGATCACGCTCCGGCTCAACGACCTGAATGCATTCTACAGCAACACGCTCGATGACCCGCTCCAGTGGCTCGTCCACAACAACGTGAGGTACATCCTCTGGCTGCCGCGCGACAACGGGGACAACAACTCCCACTTCCAGCCGATCATGGACCACATAAGGAGCCATTACTTCTGGCACGCCATGTACGGGGACGGAAAGACCTTCGCGGTGGGCTTCTGGCAGCGAAACGACGTGCCCGCCCCGGCCCAGGCGGCGGCCCATTAGGGAATTGGACGGTTACCCACCCACGTGATTGAGGTCCAACGCGATTGATGCCAATGTATTGGCCTCTGCAGGAAACCAATGGCCGTTAAATACAAAGACTACTACGAAACCCTGGGGGTGGCAAAGACGGCCACCCAGGACGAGATAAAGCAGGCCTTCAGGAAGCTGGCTCGCATCCACCACCCTGACGTCGCGAAGAACAAGACGGCCGGCGAGGCGAAATTCAAGGAGATCAACGAGGCCTACGAGGTCCTGGGCGACCCCGAGAAGCGGACGAAATACGACGAGCTCGGGCCGAACTGGCAGGATCCGGTGGGAGCAGCCCCGGGCGGACAAAGGGGGCCGAACGGCGGCGGGCGGATGCCGAACGACTTTGAGTTCGGGGGCACGGGCTACAGCGACTTCTTCGAGTCATTCTTTGGAGGCAGCCGCGACGGCTACGGCTCCTTTGGGCGCGGGGGCGGCGGCAGGGACTTCGTCCAGCCGGGCGGCGACGTGGAGGCCGACATCATGGTGACGCTGGAGGAGGTCCTGAACGGCTCGAAGCGAAAGATCACGCTTCGGCGTTCCTCCGAGGACGGGGGAGAGGACCGCGAGAACACCTATAACGTAACGATTCCCGCCGGTGTTCGCGAGGGCCAGAGGATCCGCCTCTCGGGACAGGGGAGCGCGGGGACCGGCGGGGCGCAGGCCGGCGACCTGTACCTGAGGGTCAGGCTCGCGAGGCACCCGGATTTCAACGTCAAGGGATCCGACCTGTACTACGACCTGGACCTCGCGCCCTGGGAGGCCGTCCTCGGCGTGAGTGCGAAAATCCCGACACTCGACGGGGCGACGACACTCAAGGTCGCGGCGGGCACGACCGCCGGCAGGCTCTTGCGCCTTCGCGGGCTCGGCCTCCCCAAGGACGGTGGCGGCCGCGGCGACCTCTACGCGACGGCGCGCATCCAGGTCCCGGCTACCGTGACGGCCGAGGAGCGCGGCCTCTGGGAAAAGCTTTCGGCGGGATCAACCTTCAAGCCGAGAAAGGAAGCATGAAAAAGACAGCAGCCAAGAAGGCCGTCCGAAGCCGGCCGTCCGTGATCCGGGCAACCTACACGCTCAAGCTCGCTTCGCAGATGACAGGGGCCGAGCCCGAGCTCATCCGCTATTACCATGTTTCTGGCGTCCTCCACACCGCGCCAAAGTCGGCCCGCAGCCCCCTGTTCGATGACGACGCCATATATGAGCTTCGCCGCCTGGAGCATTACCGAAGGCAGCTCGGCGCGAATCGCGAGGCTCTCGTCTTCATCGGCGGTCTCCTGCGCGAGGTGTCCCGCCTCGAGGACGAACTCCGGTTCAGGAGCCACATGTAGGCATCAGCCGCGCAACTAGAATTCCCACACCCAATATGAAAACGAAAACCATGGAGGCCTCGATCGAGGCCCTGCTGGCGCCCGGCAAGGGCATCCTTGCAGCCGACGAGAGCTTTCCCACGATCGAGAAGCGCTTCAAGGAGCTCGGCATCGAGTCCACCGAGGACAACCGCCGAGCATACCGCGAGATGCTCTTCACGACGCCGGGCCTGGCCGAGAACATCAGCGGCGTCATCCTGTTCGACGAGACGATCCGCCAGAACACCTCGAAGGGCGTCAACATGGCGGCGCTCCTTGCCGAACGGGGGATCGTGCCCGGCATCAAGGTGGACGGCGGAACGGCGGCGCTGCCGGGCTTCCCCGGTGAAAAGTTCACGCTGGGCCTCGACGGCCTGAGGGAACGCCTGGCTGAGTACGTGGCGCTGGGCGCCAAGTTCACCAAGTGGAGGGCCGTCATCCCGATCGGCGAGGGCCTTCCGACGCACGCGGCCGTCAAGGCCAATGCTGCACAGCATGCCCTCTATGCGGCCCTCAGCCAGGAGGCGGGGCTCGTCCCGATAGTCGAGCCCGAGATCCTGATGGACGGCGACCACACGATCGCGCGCTGCGAGGAGGTCGCGACCAGCGTCCTGCGCCGCGTGTTCGAGGAGCTGGAAGAGCACCGTGTCTCGCTCGAGCACATGCTGCTAAAGACCGGGATGATCCTCTCGGGCGAGGAATGTCAGGTGCAGGCGCCGGCGGCCGAGGTGGCCTCCGCGACACTCAGATGCTTCAGGCGCACCGTGCCTACCGCGGTGCCCGGGATCGTCTTTCTCTCCGGCGGCCAGCCCGACGTTCCCGCGACACAGAGGCTTAACGAGATAGCCAGGATGGGCCCCTCGCCGTGGAAGATCACGTTCTCGTACGGCCGTGCGCTCCAGGATCCCTCGCTCAAAGCTTGGGCTGGCCACGCCAAGAACGCGGCGGCCGCCCAGGCCGCGCTCCAGCTTCGTGCCAAGTGCAACGGACTCGCCGTCAGGGGAGCCTACAAGGACGAGTCGGAGACGGCATAGTCCCGCCAAGATCTATGGAAGCCCCGTCCGAGGTCCCGCCAGCGAAGAGAAGGATCGGCATCGCCTCCGATCACGGGGGCTTTGACATGAAGCTGCATATCTCCCTCGGGCTCGTCAGCGCGGGGTTCGAGGTGGTCGACTTTGGCGACAAGGAGGATCGGCCCGACGACGACTACCCGGACTTCGTGATTCCGCTGGCCCGGGCCGTGGCTGCCGGCACCGTGGAGCGTGGCGTGGCGATCTGCGGAAGCGGGGTGGGGGCCTCCATAGCGGCCTGCAAGGTGCAGGGTGCCCGGGCCTGCCTGATTCACGACTCATTCTCCGCCCACCAGGGCGTCGAGGACGACAACATGAACATCATCTGCCTCGGGGGCCGGGTAGTCGGCAACTCATTGGCTTCCGAGCTTGTGGCGACGTTCCTTGCCGCCAAATTCAGCGGGGCCGCGAGGCACATGCGCCGGCTCTCCAAGGTCGCCGCCCTCGAGTCCCGCACCTGACCCAACGCCCATGAAGATCGACCCAGATGCGGGAAAACCCGCGGAAAACTCGAAACTCGTGGATGTGCCGAAGCTCGTCACGGCATACTTTGGCGAGAAGCCCGACCCCTCGGTCCCGGCCCAGCGTGTCTCCTTCGGGACATCGGGGCACAGGGGATGCTCGTTCAACAAGTCCTTCAACGAGGACCATATCCTGGCGACGACGCAGGCGATCTGCCTCTACAGGAAGAACCAGGGGACGGACGGCCCGCTCTTCATGGGCATCGACACGCACGCGCTGTCCTTCCCGGCCTACGTGACCGCGATCGAGGTCCTGGCCGCGAACGGCGTGGAGCTCATGCTTGCGGACGACGACGAGTACACGCCGACGCCTGTCATCTCCCATGCGATCCTCACCTACAACAGGGACCGCAAGTCGGGCCTGGCTGACGGGATTGTCATCACTCCCTCGCACAATCCTCCGACCGACGGGGGATTCAAGTACAACCCCTCAAACGGCGGGCCGGCCGACACGGCTGTCACGGGCTGGATAGAGAGGAAGGCCAACGAGATCCTGGAGGCGAAGCTCGAGGGCGTGAGGCGCACCCCGCTCGCAAGGGCGCTCACGGCCCTCACGACCCACAGGCGCGACTACATCACGCCCTATGTGGCCGACCTCGGCAACGTGGTGGACCTGGACATCATCAAGGGCTCGGGGCTCAAGGTTGGCGTCGACCCGCTCGGCGGGGCCGGCGTCCACTACTGGTCTCGCATCCGGGACCTTTACGGGATCAATCTCACCGTCGTGAGCGAGGTGGTGGACCCGACGTTCCGCTTCATGACGCGGGACTGGGATGGCCAGATCCGCATGGACCCCTCGTCCCCCTATGCCATGGAGCGGCTGATCGGTATGAAGGACAAGTTCGACCTCTCGTTCGCCTGCGACACGGACCACGACCGCCACGGCATTGTGACGAGAAGTGCGGGGCTTCTTCCGCCGAACCATTATCTCTCGGTCGCCGTCTCCTATCTTTACCAGAATCGCCCGAACTGGCCGCGCCAGGCCTCGGTGGGGAAGACCGTCGTCAGCAGCCAGTTGATCGACAGGGTCGCGACGAAGATCGGCAGGGGGCTCCTCGAGGTGCCTGTCGGCTTCAAGTGGTTCGTCGGCGGTCTCCTCGACTCCTCCATCTGCTTTGGCGGGGAGGAAAGCGCGGGCGCCTCGTTCTCACGCAAGGACGGGAAGGTGTGGACGACCGACAAGGACGGCTTTATCCCGTGCCTGCTCGCCGCGGAAATGACGTCCCGGCAGGGCAGGGACCCGGGCGATGCCTACCGGGAGCTGACGAGGGAGCTCGGCGAACCGGTTGCCGACCGGGTTGAGGCGCCGGCCACCCGCGCGGAGAAGGCGATCCTGGAGCGGCTCTCTCCCGACCAAGTCAAGGAAACCGAGCTGGCGGGCGAGAAGATCACGGGCCGCCTCACGCGGGCTCCCGGAAACGGCGCCCCGATCGGCGGCCTCAAGGTGACGACGCAGAACGGCTGGTTCGCGGCGCGTCCCTCGGGCACCGAGGAGATCTACAAGATTTATGCCGAGAGTTTTCTCGGCAAGGACCACTTGAAGCGCCTCATCGACGAGGCCCAGAAGCTTGTGAGCAGCGCGATCTCGGGCGGCGCAAAGACCTCCTGAGGATTTGCAGGTCTAGCATCCCCATGAAATTCAAACCCGACTCGTTCAGGACGCAGCCCGGAAAGAAGATCAAGCTGAGCCATTGGGCGACAAAGATTAAGCCGCTCTACAAGTCAGAGAAGGAATACAAGCAGATGTTGCTGGACGACATCCGTGAACTCGAGTCCCTCCAGCGCCTCCTCTACGCCTCGGGGACCCGCGCCGTTCTCCTCATTTTCCAGGCAATGGATGCGGCAGGCAAAGACGGCGCCATCAGCCACGTGATGAGCGGCGTCAACCCGGAGGGCTGTGATGTCCACAGCTTCAAGACCCCGAGTGCCGAGGAGGCCGCGCACGACTTCCTGTGGAGGACGACGTGCCGACTGCCGAGGCGGGGATCGATCGGCATCTTCAACCGCTCTTACTACGAGGAGGTCCTGATCGTGAAGGTCCACCCGGAGGTCCTGGAGTCCGAGACGCTCCCCGTCGAGCTCCTTGAGGCGAAGTCGATCTGGGAGGGCAGGTACCGGTCCATCGCCGACTTCGAGAAGCACCTCCACCGGAACGGAACGAAGGTCGTGAAGTTCTACCTGCACCTCTCGAAACAGGAGCAGCGCAGGCGATTCCTCGCCCGCATCGACGACCCGGAGAAGAACTGGAAGTTCAGCATGGCCGACGTCAAGGAGCGTAAGTACTGGGGCAGCTACATGAAGGCCTATGAGGAGTGCATCGCCGCCACCACGACCAAGCACGCGCCCTGGCATGTCGTTCCCGCCGACGACAAGCTGAACGCGAGGCTCGTCGTCTCGCGCATCGTGATCGATGCGATGAAGTCGCTCGGCCAGAAAATGCCCAAGGTGACGGGGCCGCGCCGGCGCGAGCTCGAGGCCATCCGCCGCACGCTGGTCAATTGATGCGCGAAGGATCCATGCCCGCGAAGGCCTACCTCATACGACATGGAGACACCGAGTGGTCCACATCGGGCAGGCACACCGGCTCGACGGAGATCCCCCTCAGCCCGGAGGGCGAGTTGAGGGCTCGGATGCTGGCCCCGCATCTGGCCGGGGTGAAATTTGACCTTGTCCTTGTTAGCCCGAGGCTTCGCGCCCGACAGACCTGCGAACTAGCGGGACTTGGTGCCAGGGCCCAGACGGATGCGGAGCTCGCCGAATGGAATTACGGTGACTACGAGGGGCTGAAGTCCGCGGAGATCGCACAAGGTCGCCCAGACTGGTGCCTCTTCAGGGACGGCTGTCCCGGGGGCGAATCGCCCGAACAGGTCGCGGCGAGGGCGGACCGGGTGATCAATGGCATCCGGGCCATGGAGGGCAATGTGGCCCTTTTCTCGCACGGGCATTTTGGCCGCGTCCTCGGGACCCGCTGGATAAACCTTCCCGTAATCGAGGGCCGCAAGCTGCTCCTCGATCCTGCCAGCCTCTCGATACTCGGCTACGAGCACGACAGGGCCTCGAACCCAGTCCTCGAGCTGTGGAACTATCCCCCAACGGGCGAGCCGCAGGCCTAGGGGCCAGCGGACGTTCGGCCGCCGTCCTTGATCGGGACCGCGAACTTATACTCGATGTCCCAGGGGAAGAAGATCCACTTGTTCTGCTTAAACTCCTTCACGCAGGTGTCCACGATCGGGCGCCCCGCGGGCTTGGCGTACAGCGTGGCGAAGTGGGCCTTGGGCAGGAGCATGCGGACGTGCTGGGCCGTCTTTCCGGAGTCCACCAGGTCGTCGATCAGGAGGTAGCCGTCGCCGTCGCCCACAACACCCTTCAGCACCTTGACCTCCGAGCGTATCTGGTCGGCCTCCCCCGTTGTGCTCTTGCCGTAGCTCGTGACACAGATCGTGTCGATGAGCCTGATGTCGAGCTCCCGGGCAACGAGGGCCGCCGGCACGAGTCCTCCCCGGGTGATGGCTATGATGCCCTTCCAGGTGCCCTTCGCGTGGAGCTGCTCGGAGAGGTAGCGTGCATCGCGATGCAGTTCGATCCAGGAGATGATGATCTCATCATCATAATTTGAGCGTGCCATTGCTCTGAATGCATGAATCCAGGGGCCCGATCAATAGCGATCGGGCTGCACGCCGTCCTGGCAAAGACATGCCCCTTGTGGCTCGACTCCCTGGAGCCAAATGCCTCACATCTCGTTTCCCATGAACCCCGGGGATATCCTCAAGAGCGTTGACTATAACGCGGCCCACTCGCCGTTCGGGGCCTTCGCCTCGTTCACCTGCGGGCTGTGCTCCGCGACCAACGGCAACGCCACGGGCGCTACCGGAGGGTTTTCGATCGGGGCGAGGAAACCCCCGGGGCAGAACCTCTTCATAGGCTACCGCAGGGGCTCCGGCCCTTGGAACCTGCTTCCCTTCTTCAAACCCATGGTCGACAGGTCGGCCGACTTCACGGCCGAGCACGTTGCCTCAAAGAAGGCCGGCGAGGTCGATGTTAAGCCCATCGCCCAGGACCAGATCAGACGCACGCTTGGCCTCGCCTCCGACACCTTTGAGGCGGGCCCCTTCAGCTTTTCCCTCCACTCGCACTTCGAGCGAATCGCCGAGCTGACGACCCTCGACGAGGAGCGCCAGAAGTTCCTGCTGGCACCGGTTGTTTCAGCCGTCATCGAGGGAGACAATTCCGACTGCGACGAATGGATGGAGATCATGTTCGGCTACGAGGACTCCGACAGCGGCCAGCGTCTGCTCTCGGACACCCATCCCGACCTCGCTGGCTTCGCCGTTGGCACGAAGTACGGGTTCGCCGCCGGCAAGGTCGCCGGGCTCTCGATGAACTCGGGCTTCAGCCTGTTTTCCAAGTGGAGGCGCGACAACCGCGGGATCTTCCTTCTCGGCGCCTCCGCGGCGGCGGTCTGCACGATTCCGCCCCGCTCACGTCAGGCCGTTCCGCTGGCGCTCGGGTTCTTCCAGGACGGCGTCGTCACGACCGGCATGGAGTCACGCTACCTCTACACCCGCCACTTCAAGGGCCTGGAGGACGCGCTGGCCTACGGCATCGCGCACCACGAGGAGATGGTGAAGGTCGCGGTCGCCCGCGACCAGGAGCTGAGCTCAAGGTCACTCTCCGCGGAAAGGGCATGGCTGATCGCCCACGGCGTCCACTCCTACCTCAACTCGAGCCAGCTGCTCCAGCACAAGGGCAAGCCGCTCTGGGTGGTGAACGAGGGCGAGTACCGGATGCTCAACACGTTCGACCTCCTGGTGGACCATGTGTTCTTCGAGCTCGCCTGGTGGCCGTGGGCCGTTCGCGACACGCTGGACCTCTTCGCGAAGCGATACAGCTACACGGACACGATCCACACGCCCGATGGCAAGACGGCCAAGGGCGGCCTCTCGTTCGCCCATGACATGGGCGTCGACAACCAGTTCACGCCCCCTGGGACCTCAAGCTACGAGCTCCCCAACCTGACGGACTGCTTCAGCTTCATGACATCCGAGCAGCTCACGAACTGGGTGCTCACCGCCGTGTGCTATGCGGCTGCGACCGGCGACAATGCGTGGCTCACCAAGCACAAAGGCACCTTGAGGAAGTGCGCCAAGAGCCTGCAGATGAGGGACGACCCCAAGCCGGGGAGGCGCAACGGCATCATCAAGTGGGACAGCGACCACTGCGGCCCAACGGGCGCGGAGATCACGACCTACGACGCGCTGGACGTGTCGCTCGGACAGGCGCGAAACAACCTTTACCTGGCGGTGAAGACGCTTGGAAGCTGGATGATGCTCGAGCACGCGTTCGGCATGCTCGGCGAGGAGAATCTAAGGGCGCTAGCCTCGGCGACGGGTGCCAAGCTCGCTAAGTCGATCGGCGAGCAGTTCGACGAGGCCGCAGGCATGTTCCCCGCCGTCTTCGAGAACAACAACGTGAGCCGCATCATCCCGGCCATCGAGGGCCTCGTCTACCCGCTGTTCGTCGGGATGAGGAGGCAGCTTTCCCAGGTGCCGGAGTACGTGAAGCTCATGGGCCAGCTCGACCAGCACCTGCGCAAGGTCCTTGTCCGCGGCGTGTGCCTCGACTCCAAGAGCGGCGGCTGGAAGCTGAGCTCGTCGTCGTTCAACACGTGGATGAGCAAGATATTCCTCTGCCAGCACGTGGCCGACGAGCTGTTCGCCGCCGCGGTGACGCCTGAGGCCGCGGCCCCCGCGGACGCGGCCCATGTCGCATGGCTCCTGAGCCCGGTCACACGCACGCTAAACTTCTGCGACCAGCTCAACTCGGAGTCGGGCGAGCCCATGGGTTCTAGGAACTACCCACGCGGCGTCACCGCGTGGCTCTGGATAAAGTAATCGGTTGTTAAGAGACGATGCCGACTGACCCGAGGTTCCGGCTCCTTTTAGCGCTCGGGACCGGTATCGCGGGCCTAGGCACCACCGCGTTGGCCCAGGCACCGGCTGGTCCATTTCCCGTGACGATCACAGTCGATGCGCGCGAGACAATGGGCGACATCCACCAGATCTGGCGCTTCTTCGGCGCGGACGAGCCCAACTATGCGACCATGAAGGATGGCCGCCGACTTATTGGCGAACTGGGCGCGCTGAAGCCGGGCTCGATATATTTCCGCAGCCACAACCTGCTAAACACGGGCGACGGCACGGCGGCGTTCAAATGGGGGAGCTCCAACGCCTATACCGAGGACGCCAAGGGCAACCCGATCTACAACTGGACGATCACGGACCACATTTTCGACACCTACCTTGCCAGGGGAGTCAGGCCCTACCTTCAGATCGGGTTTATGCCTGAGGCTCTTTCAGTCCATCCAGAGCCCTATCAGCACGAATGGCGGCCCGGCCTCAGCTATTCGGACATCAGCGCCGGCTGGGCCTATCCGCCGAGGGATTACGCCAAGTGGGCTGAGCTGGTTTACCAATGGACCAGACATTGCGTGGAGAGGTATGGGCGCCAAGAGGTCGAAAAATGGTACTTCGAGGTGTGGAACGAGCCCAACGGCGAGTCCTACTGGCATTCGACCCCGGAGGAATTTCAGAAGCTCCACGACTATGCAGTGGATGCGGTCCGCCGCGCCCTGCCAACCGCGCGCGTGGGCGGTCCGGACGTTGCGGGCTCGGGCGGCGCGTTCATGGACAGCTTCCTGCGGCATGTCACCAACGGGACCAACTATGCCACCGGGGGAAGGGGCACGCCGGTCGACTTCATCTCGTTCCATGCGAAGGGGGCCCCCGTTTTCGTCGACGGCCATGTGAGGATGGGAATCGCCGCGCAGCTTGGCACGGTCGACAAGGGCTTCTCGATGATCGCGTCGGTGCCGGAGCTCAAGTCCAAGCCCATCGTAATCGGTGAGTCTGATCCGGAGGGATGCGCGGCCTGCCAGGGGCCGCAGAACGGATACCGCAATGGCACCATGTACGCGAGCTACACGGCGGCAAGTTTCGTCCGGATCGCGGACATTGCGGCGCGCCGCGGCGTGAATTTGGAAGGGGCGCTGACCTGGGCCTTCGAGTTCGAGGACCAGCCCTATTTCGCCGGATTCCGGGCCCTCGCCACAAACGGAATCGACCTTCCCGTGCTGAATGTCTTCCGGATGTTCAGCATGATGGACGGCAAGCGTGTCGCGACCCACAGCACGTCCGAGATCCCGCTCGACACGATGATAAAGTCGGGAGTCCGTTCGGCGCCCGATGTCGCGGCCTTCGCCAGCCTGGAAGGCGGGCGCCTCTGCGTCTTGGTGTGGCATTACCACGACGACGATACCCCCGGTCCGGATGCCGCCGTCGAACTGCGCCTATCCGGGCTACCCGGTGGTGCATCCGAGGCCGGCATGCGCCACTTCCGTGTCGATGCGGTGCACAGCAACTCCTTTTCGCAATGGAAGGTCATGGGCTCGCCCATCGCCCCGAACGATTCGCAGTACGCCGCCCTAAGGGAGGCCGGGGCCCTATCGCTCCTTGAGCGACCTTCAAGGGTACCCGAGGCCTCGGGATGCATAACGCTGCGGTTCGAACTTCCACGTCAAGCTGTGTCCCTCATCGTCCTCGACCTGGGCGGGACCGGAACCCCATAATGCACAACCATGGCTAGACCGCCGACTGAATCCACACTGCCCCTCGATGCGCAGCCCTGCCCCTGCGGCAGCGGCAAGACCTACGGCGAGTGCTGCGGGCCTGTCCACCAGGGGACGCGCATACCCGCGACACCGGAGGAGCTCATGCGGGCGCGATTCAGCGCCCATGCCCTGGATGATTACGCGTTCCTCCACCGAACCTACCGGCCGACGGCCAAAGAGCCCTTCGTGGCGAGCGATGACAAGCCGACCACACAATGGACACGCCTCGAAGTCCACGGCACCGGCCCGGGCAAGGGCCCCGGGTTCGAGTATGTCGAGTTCTCAGCCTACGGGCTAGAACAGGGCGTCGAGCATGTGCTCCACGAGAAGGCCGAGTTCATGCTGGAAAATGGCGCATGGACCTACACGAAACCGCTGCGTGAGGGGCCAGCCCCGGTCATCTCCTCAAAAAAGGTCGGTCGAAACGACCCGTGCCCCTGCGGCAGCGGCAAGAAATACAAGCACTGCTGCCTGCTGAAGGTCTGACCGCAGTGCGGCCAGCGCTTTACAGGGAGGTCGTCGCTGAGCCGCTCTGGCTGGGGAACAAGGCGTCCAGCTCGTCGTTGCCGCCCTCCTTGTCGAAGTCGGCACGCGAGATCGCCAGCAGCTTCTCGGCCTCGAGCCAGATCTCCTCGTCGCGCCCCGCGGGGCGGCCCTTTCGCTCCCAGAGGGTAGCGGCCCGGGATGCGATGGCATCATGGGACAAATTGAGGGCGGGGATAGAGGTCGTGGCCCTTGAAGTCTTGATTCCGGTCTTTTTCATATTGGAAGTCTCCTCGTGCTTGGACAAGGAACCGGGAAGACGGTGCCCCAGGCCGGTGATTTTGCCACTTTGAGGGTTTTTCTGGCCGGCGACACTTGACGAATCGACAATGCCATAGGAAGTGCGCAAAGAAGGTGTCAGATTTTGCAGTCCCTAACCCAACCCAACCACCCATGATCAACGTCGTTTCCACCCCCCGTTCTTTTGCTCAAGTCGCCGCCGTCGCTGCCCTGGCATGTCTCTTGGGCCTCGCTACCTCGCCCTCGACAAGCCTTGCCGGCCAGGATGCGGCGAGCCTCGTCCGATTGGATGACAAGGCGCCGGCGCTGCCCCTCGCCGTAACGTTCGACAAGGTCGCCAATGCCGAGGCCGGTCCCTACGTCCTCAAGCTGAAGAACACCTCGATGGAGGCCATCACGGTCAGCGGGACAGTCTATCCGAGCGTCGGGATCCATTCGGATACGAAGGAAAAGAAGCTTCCTGAGCAGAAGATCGAGGCGGGAGACACCTGGTCGATCCCTGGCCTCGCCGCGACGGACAAGGTGAAGATCGAGTCCAAGGGCTTCGCCGACCTGGATATCACTGTCCCCTGATCGCCGGCTAGGGCCGGTCAGCTACACGTCCAGGTTTTGTTGGGCCCGGGCGGTGTATTGGAAACTCGCCGCTCCGATTCCTTTTAAGAATCGGCGCGGGCGTGCCGATAGTCCCACAAATCCAACTGGACAGGTCTGAGGCAGCCCCCCGTGGACTTGTTCGACTAATTATGAACCTGGCTGCCCCGTCTCTACTGGCTTCCGATCGTTCCCGGGCCGAGCTTCCTGATACCAAGGTGGCACCCGACGTGTACTCGACAAAGCAGGCTGGGGGAGTTGCCGTCAGCCTGAAGGACATGGCGAGGATAGCCGGCGCCGTTAACGACCGCCTCACCGAGGCGCTACTCGAGATCTCGAGCATCAATTTCCAGACTAGGCTCCTGAGCTTCAACGCGCAGCTCGAGGCTTCCAGGGCGGGTGAGGCAGGCCGGGCCTTTGACGTTGTGGCGCGCGAGATGGTGGCCCTGTCCGACCGGACGGGAAGCGCTGCGCGGCGCCTTGAGGGTGACACGAACGCCGACCTGAGCGACTTGGCCGGCCGGATCAACGCCGTCGGGACCGAGGTGAGGGGGGCAAGGCTCAGCGACCTGGCCTTCACCAACATGGACCTCATCGATCGCAATCTCTACGAGCGCTCCTGCGACGTGAGGTGGTGGGCGACGGACTCATCTTGCGTCCTCGCGCTCCTCGACCCTGAAGGCGAGTCGGACCGGGCCAGCCAGCGGCTCGGGGTCATCCTCGACGCCTACACCGTCTACTACGACATCGTCCTCTGCGACAGCGAGGGGACCGTTATTTCCAATGGTCGTCCCGACAAGTTCAGGTGCAAGGGCACGAACCAGTCCTCCACTCCCTGGTTCCGCAGCGCGATGGCGACGAGGAATGGCGGGGAGTTCGGCTTCGCCGGCCTTCACCGCTCGCAGACCCTCGCGAACAACCAGATGGTCCTCGTCTACTCCGCTGCGGTGCGCCGTGATGGCCGCGCCGATGGCGAGATTGTAGGCTGCCTGGGCATCGTTTTCAACTGGGAGGCCCTTGCGCAGACGATCGTCCTTCGCACACAGCTTGGGGAAACCGAGAAGAGGCACACGAGGGTGTGCATCGTCGACGCCCAAGGCGCGGTGATAGCGGACAATCGTCTTGGGCACCTCCGCGACTGCATCGCCCTGGGCTCGTTCTCGAAGCTCATCGAATGCCGAAAGGGCTACGTCATCACCGAGCTGGAGGGAATCAAGAGCATCGTTTCCTACGCCTATTCGCCGGGGTACGAGACCTATGCCACGGGGTGGCACTCGTTCATTATCCAGGACCTGGAAATCGACTAGGGCCCGGAGGCCTGGATCTGCTCAAGGATCTGCTGGGTCATCTCGTTTGCCGGCCGCACCTGGAGGTACGCCTCAAGTTGCTGTGCCGCCTCGTTCCTGCGGCCGGGTATCGAGAGCAATGCGATCGCCAGGTTCAGGTGAATCTCGACGAATCCCGGCGCGATGCGCAGGGCCTCGTTGAGTTCCTCTACGGCCTCGAGCGGCCTTCCCTGGGCTATCAATGCCAAGCCAAGGTTATTGCGCACCTGGGCGTCGGAGGGGTTCAGGTGCACCGCCGCCCGATACTCGCCTATTGCCTCCTCCGCGCGGTCGGGAAGCGTCGACAGCGCGTAGCCGAGATGCGCGTGGGGATCTGCGAAGGCCGGGTCGATTGCGATGGCCCGCCGATACTCGGCGACGGCGGCAACCATGCCTCCTGGCTGCCTCAGGAGGGCGCTCCCTAGGTTGTCATGTGCCCCGGCGAAATCCGGCTGCAAGCGCACGGCCTCGCGGAACTCCGCTACGGCCTCATCGAGGTGGTCTGGGTCGGCGACAAGCGCGCTGCCCAGGTTGTTGTGGGCCTCCACGAGGTCCTTTTTTAGCCGTAGGGCCGCCCGAAACTCGGAAATGGCGCTATTCATGTCGCCCTCCCCCTCATAGCATAGCCCCATGTTGTTATGCGCCTGTGGATAATCCGGCCGTAGCCTCAGTGCCTCCTGAAAGTGGGCGATCGCCTTAAGCGGGTCGCCGTGGTCCTTGTACCAAATCCCGACGCTGTCGTGCGCCATCCAGCTTTTCGGGTTCTCCTTTAGCGTTGCGGAGAAGACCGTCAGCTGGCTCTGGAAGGCCGCGCTGTCGCTGGCGCTTGCGAGGGCGAGCAGGGTGACGGCAACGGCAACCACGGACCATCCGATGGCCCGTCCAGCCGGGGCGGCTTTTTTGACTAATCCGACCGCCAGCGCCGATGCCGCGGCGATGACGGGTATCATCGCATGGTATTGAAAGTGATCCGCAACATACGAGAAGATGAAGGGATAGACATTGAAGAAGCCCAGGGCAGGGAAGAGCGTGCCGATAAAGAGGAGCCACGCGGCAAGGAGCCCGCGCCGGCGTCGTGCGATGAAAAAAAGCACCAAGGTCACGAGAACGACCGAGGCGAGTCCAATGGCCCAGACCGCGGAAGCGGAACCGATGTCCCAGCGCGGGTAGATGAGGACAAGGTCCGTCGGCCAGACAATCTTGCGGAGGTAGAACCATGTGATGCGCCCGGCCAGCAGGAAGCGCTGGACAAGGCCCAGGTCAAAATCCGTCCCTTGGGCTCCCCCGATATTGCGCTCCACCCACGAAGTCAGGGAGCCGCTGATCAGCGCCGCGGCCATCCACGGCAGGAGCGGTACAACATCCCGTTTCCAGGCGATGCGCCCGTTTTCCCACCAGAACACCACCAGCAGCGCCGCAGGGAGGGTCGCGGTCACGGACTTTGTCAGGAGCGCCATGGCAAACAGGATCGAGGCACTCGCATAGGCGCGCCTTTCCGCGGGCTGGCCCCTTAGTTGGTCATAACGAAGGTACCTGAGCGCAGCCAGGAGATAGAAGAGGAGGGAGAGCGTATTCTTCTGCTCGGAGATCCAGGCCACCGACTCGACGCACACGGGATGGACGGCGAAAATGAGGCCGGCAAGAAAGGCACCGTTAAGCCCCAGGATCCGCAGCAGTTGGACTACAAGGCATGCCGACGCCGCGTGAAGGAGGACGTTGGTCAGGTGGTAGCCGAGCGTCGAATCTCCCCAAATGTGATGCTCAAGCCAGAAGGCGCTGTGGAGTAGGGGATAATACTGCTGCGTCGCATGCAGGTCGGTCCAAATGCTCCAAAGCCCGCTGAACGACCTGAGTGCCAGTCGGGTCACGTGGGCATCGTCATCCCAGAGCATGCCGCCGCCCAGCGCCGGCAAATAGACGGCCAAAGTGACTGCGAAAATGAATGCAGCCTCCATCCACGGTGCGGGGCGCCACGGCGAGGAGATGGTCGGCCGATCCATCAATTGAATCTAGCGAAAGGACATGCTTCGGATCAACCCCATGTGGGATCCCCTCATGCCCGAGAACCCCTTTGTACGAAGAAAAACGAGGGGAATAATAATTTAGTGCTTGCTTAATTAAGCCCGTACTTAATTAACTAGGGAATGCAAAGCCTTCTAGCCATCGCCGACCCCACCCGTCGGCGAATCGTTGAACTCCTTGCGGAGAACGAGAGAACGGCCGGGCAGCTCGTTGACGAGTTCGACGTGAGCGCCTCGGCGATATCCCAGCACCTGAAGGTGCTCCGGGAAGCGGGGCTCGTCACGGTTCGCGCCGTCGGCCAGTCCCGCGTCCAGGCCCTCAACCCAGACGGGTTCAGTGACGTCGAGGAATGGCTTGAGAAGACCAGGTCCGTCTGGTCGCGGCGCCTTGACGCATTGGAGCGGGAGCTGCGCGCCGAGGACGAGGCGAACGCCCGGAAGGCCAAGCAGAATTCGAAGAAATGAAAACCAACGAAGAAAACGGAAAGTTTGTCAGCCCCTCGGAACTGCGGATCGTCCGCCTTTTGCCGGGCCCCATTGAGCGCGTGTGGGATTATCTCACCGACCCGCAGAAACGAAGCCGCTGGTTCGCGGGCGGACCCATGGAGCAGCGCAAGGGTGGCAAGATGACGCTCCATTTCCGGCACAAGGACCTGGCCCCGCACGAGATTCCTCCCGAGCCCTATGCAAAGTTCCACGACCCGGGTGCCAGCATGGACGGCGTCGTGACCCGCTGCGAGCCGCCGCACGTCCTTGCCTATACCTTCGGCAGCTCGGGCGACTCCGAGGTGACCTTCGAGCTCACCGAGCAGGGAAGGAACGTCCAGCTTGTCCTGACCCACCGGGCGCGGGGCGAGGACCTGCCGGACATGGCGGACTTCGGCGCGGGCTGGCACACGCACATTGCCCACCTTGTCGCCCTCCTAGAGGGAGCCAAGGCGCCGCCCTTCTGGCCGATGCACACCGGCCTCAAGGCCGTTTACGAGAAATTCCGGATCGAGGCCCAGAAGGGCTGAACCACAAAAACGAAACGTCAAAGACACACCTCAATGAAAAGCACCGCCATAGAGAATCACACCGTCGTCTCCCCTGAGAAGTGGCTCGCCGCAAGGCGAGAGTTCCTGCGCGAGGAGAAGGAATTTTCAAAGCTTCGCGACCGCCTCGCGGCGCGCCGCCGTGAGCTCCCCTGGGTCAGGGTCGAGAAGGAATATTTCTTCGATTCGCCGAGTGGGCGGGTGTCCCTCGCCGACATGTTCGAGGGCCGCAGCCAGCTGATCGTGTACCATTACATGCTCGCCCCGGGCTGGGAGGACGGCTGCCGCGGCTGCTCCTTCGTCTCGGACCACTTCGACGGGGCGATACCCCACGTCAACGCGAAGGACATTTCCTTCACCGCCGTGTCGAGCGCCACGCTGCCGGAGATCGGCCGCTTCAAGGACCGCATGGGCTGGGACTTCAACTGGGTCTCCTCCTACGGGACCTCGTTTAACCAGGACTTCAAGGTCTCCTTTACCCCGGACGAGGTCGAGTCGGGGAAGGCCGACTACAACTATGGCACCCGGAAGGTCGGAATGGAAGAAATGCCGGGGATCAGCGTATTCTCCCGCGGTTCCGACGGCGCGGTCTACCACACCTATTCGGCTTATTCGCGGGGGCTGGACGTTCTGATCGGCGCTTACACCCTGATCGATCTCACGCCAATGGGTCGGAACGAGGATCCAGATGCCCCGATGAGCTGGGTGCGCCTACACGACCGGTACGATCATGGCGCGGTGGCTGGCTGAGGCGCGCCGCCATCCCTTCCGCTCGCTGGGACCAGTGGCGCTTGTCGCCCTGGTCCCAAAGTGCGGCCTGTGCCTCTTGGCCTATCTTGGCTTGGGTGCCGCGTTCGGCCTGTCGGCCCGGGAGATGTGCGGGGCGGTACCGGGGCATCCCGCCCTTTGGATTACCGTCGTGGCTCTAGGGTTGGCGGGAATCGGAACGGCAGCGCTATTCAGGAGGAATTCCTAGGTACCGCGCAAGTGAGCCGGGTTCTTTCCGGGCGTGTTCCAATCGAGCCCGCTCGTGTGACTGGACCGACAGTAGCACGGTTGTGGCTCCTGTTGAATCCACAGAAGTGCAAAGTGATTGCCTAATCGTCCAACGATCGTTGTATCCGTTACTGAAACCACCATTTGTGAGCTATATGGTCCGAATGACGAACACCTCCACAGAGCTAGCGGAAATCATCGGACAATTTTCTCCCCGCGACGGGATCAATGAGTGTCCCGTGCAAGGCACTTATTGCATAAAAGTCTTCGATGTGAACCGCAGGACGAAGAACCACTGGCCGTCGGCCCTGTGCATAATCGTGCAGGGTACGAAGGAGATCATCCTTGGCCGCGAAACCTATCGGATCGACGGCGAGCCACATTATATTGCGACCGCGATCGACCTGCCCGTGACGAGCCGCGTTGCGGTGGCCACGGCGCAAAGGCCGTTCCTATGCCTGAAGATCGACATCGATCCTCTAGTTCTCAGCGAGGTCGCGTCACAGCTTGGGCACGTCTATGCACCCCTTTCCACGAACGCCCTCGGCCCTGTTTTCATAGGGAAGGCGAGGCAACCGCTGCTCGACACCTCGCTTCGGCTCGCGAGGCTCTTCCAGACCCCTGAAGACGCTGCTGTGCTCGGCCCCTTGGTCATCAGGGAAGCCTTCTATCACCTGCTGAGGGGCCCGGACGGCCCCGCCATCCGGCAGATCGCCAGGTCCGGTAGCAAGCTGCACAAGATATCGCAGGCGATCTACAGCCTGAAGTCAGAGCCTGGCGAGGACCTCGATGTCGATGCCTTGGCAAAGACGGCCGGCATGAGCCGGTCCGCATTCTTCAAGCACTTCAAGCAGGTGACAGCGATGAGCCCCATCCAGTACCAGAAGCGGCTTCGCCTCCTCGAGGCGCGGCGCCTGATGGCTAACGAAGGAGAGACAGCCGAGGGATCAGCCTACAAGGTTGGGTACGGGAGCGCCTCGCAGTTCAGCCGCGAGTACTCCCGGATGTTCGGCAGCCCGCCGCTGAGGGACGCCTCCAAGATCAGGACGAGCGGGCTTTCCCTGGCCCAGGCGTAGCGGGTCCGCATGAATCAGCCCATTGCGGTCCTTTGTCCGATCTGTTCCGAGCCGCTCGCTCGAGCGGGCCGCTCCTATGCCTGTCAGAAATGGCATAACTTCGACCTCTCGAAGGAAGGCTACCTGAGTCTGCTCCAGGGCCGGGGCAACTATCAGGAAATTGGCGACGACAAGCTGATGGTCGAGGCCCGCCTTCGCGTGCACAAGCTCTCGCCGTACGCTCGGCTGGCCGACGCGATAGCGGGCATCTGCCCGGGCAACATTGCCGGCGCACCTGTCCTGGACATCGGCTGCGGCGATGGGTTCTTCCTCGGACACCTGGCGGGCGCTGCGGGCGTGCAGGGAATCGGAGTCGATGTCTCGAAGGGCGCCCTAGCCAAGGCGGCGAAGGCCTTTCCGGACCTCCTCTTCATCCGCTCGGACGCGGCGCACAACAGGCTGCCGTTCAACGACGCAACCTTTGGTTTGGTGATGACCATCTTTGCCCCGCGACCCCTTGAGGAGATCCGGCGGGTCCTGGGCGCCGACGGTAACTGGCTCATGGCGACGGCCACGCAGGACCACCTGAAGGAAGTCCGGGATTTTCTGCCCTTGGCCTCAGTGGGCAGCGGGAAGCTGGACGCCCCGACGAGCGGCTCCTTTTCGGTCCTGAAGAGCGCCGTCGTGGCCCATGAGCTGGAAGTGAGCCATGAGGAGCTGGCCTCGGTCATCGAGATGTCCCCCTCGATCCACCGGCTGAGGCGCGAGCACGGGGACAACTGGCCCGAATTGGTGCCCAAGCAGCTGAAGGTGACATTCTCCTTCAGCGTGACGCTCCTTGGCAGGGACCCCTGACGCTCAGACTTGCGGCGAGGAACAGGGTAAGGTGGGGGAGCATCACCGGCCGGTGCCATGCCGAAGACGGCATGCCAGCCGGCCGTCTTGCATCATCGCCGCAATTGACACCTCATACCATACGTATACTATTTTGGTATGCCAGCGACTACTATAAAGCTAGAATCGGAATTGGTTAAGAAAATTGCTGCTTTGAAAACAAAGGACGAGAGCATCTCAGGCTTTGTGCGGGATTTGATCCAAAGGGAGCACGAAGCGCGAAAAAACAGGGCTGCAGCAGTCGTTTATCAACAGTTCGTGGAGGATAATCCTGACGAGCGTGCAGCGATGGAGGTTTGGGAATCCGCCCCTTTGGTTGCTGATATTGAGCCCAGAAAGCCATGAAACGCGGGACCATTGTCTGGGTTGATTTGAACGACACGACTCCCCCGGAAATGGGAAAGATGCGACCCGGCATCATCGTATCGGGCACGGTTCACAATGAGGTGCTCAACACCGTGGTCGTAATACCAACGTCGACGGTTGCGCCCGAGATACTGCCGCTTCGGCTCTCGGTAGGGCGCTACGGTGGCAAGGAGAACTTCGCGGTGATACCAGGTATTCGGCAGGTGCGAAAAGGCCGTTTGCTCGGCGTAATCGGGCAGCTCTCGCACGAACACCTTTCAGCGCTCGATGACTGCCTGATGGCATATATCCACTGATTTGATCTCGGCGCCGATACCAATGCGGCGCTCAACATCCTGGCGGCCGGACTGGCCGTGTCTGCGCGGGGAGGCTCGGGGGTTATTCCGGCCCGTGAACCGCGAACCCATCCGAGGGACCGGACCTTATACGCCGGCTCGACGGGAATCCCGGTCAAAGTGACCTTCGTCATTTAGACCGGGAGGAAGTCAATTTCAGCCCGGCGGAGGCGCGACTCCGCCTTGGCAATTTGCACTTGCGCAGCTGCTCAAAAACAAGGCCCTTGGATGCGATCCATGGGCCTCAAATTGGGTGCAGAGGTTGGATTCGAACCAACGACCTTCAGGTTATGGGCCTCCCAACGACTCATGGGATAAAAATAATGAAAATGTGGGCCTCAATAAGGTTGACGGCGCATCAATGAGTAACCAAATGGTTACGCATTAGATGTCGCGTCGCCCCTCCAACACAGATGCCTTCCAAGCGGTCTCAGACCCAACCCGAAGAGAGTTGCTTGATCGGCTGTCCCGCCGCACGTCCACAGTTAACGAGCTTTCGGCCGGCTTCGAAATGAGCCGGCCAGCAATCTCAAAACACCTTCGGGTGCTTCTTCAGGCCCACCTTGTTAGCTCCTCCAAAATGGGTCGGCTCAGGTTCTACACCGTTCAGCCTGAAAGGCTCCGCGATATTTCTGTCTGGATAGAGGGCTATCGTCGCTTTTGGGAGGTCAATCTCACCGGCCTGAAAGCCTTCGTCGAGAAATCGAAATGAAATCAGTAGCTGATCCAAAGGCTGGGGTCGTTCGCGCGGAAATTGAACTGAGAGCTTCCCCGTCAGAGGTTTTCGAAGCGTTGACGGATCCCGCTCAGCTCGAGGTCTGGTGGGGCTCCGATAATTATTACAGAACGAAAGATTGGATAAGTGAGCTTTGGGTTGGAGGCAAACGCGGCGGAATTGCGATCGGGGCGGATGGCAAGATTGCCACCGTCCGCGGCGAATATCGGGCCATCGAAAGACCCTCGCTCATCGAGTTTACTTGGGAGGCAAGTTGGGATGATTTTGCGAGCACCTTGGTCAGGGCTGAGATCTACCCAATCCCAACGGGCACCTTATTGAAGGTCATCCACTCGGGCTTCTTGCCGGACAGCAAAGCTTCCGAGGGTTATGCGCAAGGGTGGGGGGCTGTTCTCAATTGGCTCACCAAATTTTTTTTGCGGTCAGCTCCGAGAACCCAACAAAACCAAAATGAGGATAATGTCCTATGAATCCGTCCCTGCTACTTAAGATTGGTGCGATCATCCTGCTGCTTTATTCGACGGGCCACACGTTTGGCGCGGTTGTATTCTATCGTGCGCACTCGCCCGAGGAGGCTGCGATCATAGACTCGATGAAAGCTTATCACGTGCCTTTGAAGGTCAGCTCCGCTCGAACACTCTGGGACTTCTTCTACGGTTTTGGCCTCGCCGTCGGATTCCTGAATTATGCCCTCGCGGCGATCGCCTGGATTGCGGCACGCCAAGCCGGCCAAGCGGGACCGTTCGTCGGACAAATCAGCCTGATATTGGCAGGTGCGTGCCTTTCGCAGACCTACCTGAGCTGGCGTTATTTCTTCATGATGCCTCTTTTGCTCTCGTTGGCTGCAGCACTGTTATTCATCATTGCCTATTTCGTGATCTCGTCGGGCGCTAACCCGGTCCCCGGCGCAGGCTCTTAGTCTTAGGAATCAAGAAAATCCGATTGGAGGAAGGTCGATGGAGGGATGCACGAGCGTCACGCAGGCTCTACCCGTGCCAGGAACGCTTCATTATTGCATCGGGCTGCGCCCGGCTGTCCTTGCAAAAAACCAAAAGGCCCGCTCGGAAGTGGTTATCCTGGCGGGCCTTAGAGTCTCTGAAATTGGGTGCAGGGGTTGGATTCGAACCAACGACCTTCAGGTTATGAGCCAGCTATAATAGATTCAGTACAGCAATGGCTTACGCCATTTCAAAACCCTGACTTCGTCCGAAACGACGTCAGCTGCGGAAAAGCGGTTTCTCCGAGTTTGCCATCGCTTCTGGAAGTTGCACTTCGGCTCGCGGTTCTGCACATCCTCAGATGCCTCGTCGTGGCTCTCCACTTTCACACAATCTCGGAGCCGATGGCGGAGTGGCTGTCCTCTAAAATGGTTTTCACCAGATCGTTTTCGCCGCAAACTATGATCTTCGCAAAACGTTTGAACCAGCGGCCTGACGGCACCGTTGGATCGGTATCGAGCCACTTGGCAAGATTCTGCAAATCCTCGATCGGCACGGCCCGTTCACGAACCCTGAGCGCCAGATGCTCGATCGCAGCCCGCGGAACGTTCTTACGCCGAACCTTCGGCATGGCCAAAGAACCCGTTCACTAGTTCCTCTTGGAGGCGGTCGCCTTCCACGGGGGTCTTGGCGTCGACCATCTTCTGCGCGAGGTTTCCCAGTTCGCGGGGGGTAAGTGGGCGTGCTTCAAGTTTCACTGTATAGCCGAGTGCTTTGGCCGTTCGCTGAATGGTTTTGAAGGTAGTCGAGGTGTTCTTGACGTCGAGTGCCCGGCGCACGGCGGTGCGCCCTGTGCCCAGTTGCTTGGCGAGTCCTGCCACGGTGATACGCTTGCTCTTCATCGAATTCGCGAGAGTTCGCTTTACATCAAGCAAGTCGGCTAACTCAGAACGGATCGTGGTGGTTTTGGGCATAAACCAAAGGTGGTTCATTCTTGAACCATGTCAACGGCGCGTAGGGATTTCGATCGAAGTTCGGGCGGGAGTCTCGTTGCCGGCCAAGTAATTCAATAATAGCAACAAGCGGCCTGGACTACGTCGATAACGACCCCCTTAAGGTTACAATCGCAACCATAAGGATTACTTAAACCCGTCCATAACCCAACCTGTGTCCGTCAAATTGGGTCAACTTCAACCGCTCTAGAAAGCGAACATCAGACTTCGGTGACGGCGACCAAAATCCTTCGGGGTGCCCCCAAAAAGCCGTTTGAATTCGCGGCTGAATTGCGAGGGGCTTTCGTAACCGACCTGCCGCGCCGCTTCTGACACCGCCGCGCCGCCGGCGATGATCGCGTGGGCCTTGTGCAGACGAATGGTTTGGAGGTAACGCTGTGGCGGCTGCGAGGTGACGGCCTTGAAGTTCGCGTGAAAAGTCGAGGGGCTCATCGAGGCTTCGCGGGCAAGCAGTCCGACATCGAGGGGACGGGCAAAATCCAAGTGGATGCGGCGCAGCGAACGAGCAATCTGGCTGACCTTGCTCTGGGGCGTAGCCAGAGCCCGGAGGGCGTTGCCGCGAGGGCCGCACAACACGCGGTAGATGATTTCCCGGACCAACTGCGGCCCCAGCACGCGATCCTCAGGCGGTAAGTTCAGGCACCGTGCCAGGCGCACGGCTGCGTTCAGCAGGTCCGGAGTGACGGGCGCGGCGTCGATGGACTGCGCCGCGTCCGTGCCAGGATAGAGCGGCGGATCAGAGGCGAGAACTAATTCTGCTACGGCAATCGGACTGACGCGAATGCAAAAGGCGAGCATTGGCTCCTCGGGTCTGCCTAAGGTTTGGCACTCGAAAGGAAGAGGGAGCGACAGCACGAGGTAGTTCCCGGCATCGTAGACAAAGGTGCGATTGCCCAGTCGGCCGCGTTTGCTCCCTTGTGCGACAATGACGATGCTCGGTTCGTAAACGATCGGGCGCGGTGGATGGGCGCCCCGAGAATGAAACAAGCGCACCTCGGGCAGGGCAGTGGGCAGGAATCCCTCCGGTCCGACCAGTTTGGCCAACAGGCCGACCAGCGCTGCGTGGTCCTGCTCAACCCGACGCATAGAAAAATCCGGCCGCTGCTTCATAGTCACATCAGGCAACGAAAAGGCCTAAAATGCACCCATAAATCGGACCACAAAGAGGATCAGGCAAGCAATTCGCAGCATCACCCATTGAAGGCCAACGCAAAACCCCGTATTCTCTGCCCACTTCAGGACCAGTTTCCCCAAACCAAGAACTGATCCGCCAAATAATTTATGAATACAGCGAACAATTCCATCACCGAAATTCCCACCGGCCGCGCGACTATTACTCCGACATTGGGCGGCCAGTTCACCTTTCCCGGCACCTCCCTGACCGTAGCGCGGATGGGCTACGGCGCCATGCAGCTGGCGGGCCCCGGCGTGTGGGGACCTCCGAAAAATCCGGACGCGGCCGTGGCCGTGCTGCGCGAAGCCCTCGGCGCGGGCGTGAACCATGTCGACACGAGTGATTTCTACGGTCCGCACGTCACCAACCAACTCATCCGCCGGGCCCTCCACCCGTACCCCACGGGGTTGGTGCTCGTGACGAAGCTGGGGGCGCGGCGCCCGGCGGACAAGTCGTGGCAGCCCGCCATCTCGCCGCCGGAGTTGATCGCCGGCGTCCACGACAACCTGCGCAACCTCGGCTTGGACGCCCTCGACATCGTCAACTACCGCACGATGGGGGCGATCCACGGCCCGGCGGAGGGCTCAATCGCCGGGCCGCTGACGGTGCTGGCCGACCTGAAGCGCCAGGGTCTCATCCGTCACCTCGGCCTGAGCAACGTCACGGCCGCCCAGGTGAAGGAGGCGCAGGCAATCACTGAAATCGTTTGCGTGCAAAACAACTACAACCTCGCCCACCGTCACGATGACGCGCTGATCGACGACCTGAGCCGGCAGGGCATCGCCTACGTGCCGTTCTTCCCGCTCGGCGGATTTACGCCGTTGCAGTCGTCAATCTTGTCGGCGGTCGCGGACCGTCTCGGCGCCACGCCGATGCAGGTGGCCCTGGCCTGGCTGCTGCACCGGTCACCAAACATCCTTTTGATCCCCGGCACCTCGTCCGTCGCCCATCTCCACGAGAATCTGGCCGCCGCGAACCTCAAGCTGCCGCCCGTTGCTCTGGCGGAGCTCGATGGGATCGCCGGCGAAGGAGCCGCCGCAAAACACTGACCAAGTTGCTCGTCGTCATCTGGCTGCTCGCCAGGCCGGTCGCCGTGCTATTTGTGCGGAATTTCTGGCGGGGTAGCGGTCATGGAGTCAGCTTTTGGCAACGACGCTCATAAAAGTGCTCGCCGTGGCGATCAAGGTCTGGACTGCGTTGTTGGTTTCGGTTGCTCGACTAGGCCGCGATTGCATCGGGAAACCGCGTCCTGTCCCGCTCAGGGTCGGACCAATGGTGGAGCCCAGCTTTTGTTTCCGCCTCCAGAGCCCCAAACCCGGGCTGATTACTACGTCCCAAACTACGTCACCGATTTCATGAAGGTACCCCAAGTTGCCTGATGTTTCATTTCCAAAACCGCGCCTCATGTACTTTCGCAACCCCCGGAAAACAAGAAACCTCCAGAGGTTTCTGGAGGTTTCAAATTGGGTGCAGGGGTTGGATTCGAACCAACGACCTTCAGGTTATGAGCCTGACGAGCTACCAGGCTGCTCCACCCTGCAACAAAGGGAGGTGCAACGTGTTTGCTGCGGCGGGTACTGTCAACCTTTTCCCTAATTAAGCCGGACCCTTGCCTCGGCGTTGCCGGCAGCCGGGTCGTCCAGGGCCAGGATGATGTATCCCGTTGTCAGGTGCTTGATTCGAAGAAGGACGAGCCTGCCCTTCAAGGTCACCGTGAACACGTCGCCCTCCCTCTTCAGATCCCCGTTGATGTTGATTCGCGTGGACTCGTTGAAGGTCACGACACCGCCCATGTGGATCAAATCTATGGCATGCCTGAGGAGGACGTCCCCGGACTCCGCCGGCGCCTCGGGCGTGGGTGGGGCGACATCGATGACGGGGGTCTTCGTCTTGCTTGCCGGAACATCGGTGTCGATCACTTCCTCCGCCATGGACGAGGGCAGCCGGAAAGGGTTCCCCTTCGGGTCGAACGGCACGGGCTTGATCCTGTAATGGTAGAGGCCGTCGATCTGGGCCCTGACCCGGTGGAAGCGGTTGGCGAGGAGGTTCTCGGCCTGCGTTGCCTTGGCCGCCTTGGCCTTCATCGCGGCCACGACAGTCACCGTCGGGATGCGGTTCACCCTCCAGCTGATGCCCCAGAGGACAAGCAACAGTACCAGCGTCAGGATCTGTTTGGTCTGCTTGCTCACTTTTTTCCAAGGAGCTCGACGTTCATCTCGAGGATAACCCCAGTGCCGCCCGGCTCGGCGCGGCGGTAGTTGAGCGCCGTGATGTAGGCCAGGCGGGGCCCGGTCTCGATCGCGTAGAGGAAGCCCCCGGTCTGCTCGTAGTTGCCGGTGACCCGTATGCTGAAGGGTATCCGCTTATAGTGGGCCTTCGAGTCGGAAACGATCGAGTTTGCCGGCCGCAGCTCGGCGATATGGACCTTCGTCTGCTGCTCGATCTTGTAGAAGTACCAGAGGTTCTCGGCCAGGTTGTCCTCGTTGACCAGGTTGTCCTCGATCCGGCGGGTGGCCTCGAGCGCGGCCAGGCGCTCCTGGCGGACGGACGGGCCGGAGATCATCGTCGACATTTGCAGGTCGGCGTCCTGGAGCAGCTGCTTATGCTCGAGGTCGAGCCACTTCATGTTGCCGTAGACGTACCAGCAGACGCCGAAGCAGAGCAGCACGACGGTCCCGCAGAGGGCGCTCAGCGGGTGCTTGCGCACCGTCGCTATCCATTGCATGAAGTCCGCCAGCGTCATATCGAGCGGTCCTTAAGCTTGAACGTGATCGAGTACGTCATCATCTGGTCGTCCTCGACCGAGCGGTCGAGTGCCGTGACGTTGATCGAGTTGCAGTGGGAGCCGACGTCGGGGTTCTTGCGGAGCGTCTCCAGGAAGTCCCCAAGCACGATGCTCGCCCGCTCCGAGGTCTCGCGGATGCGCCCCTTCACGATGAAGACGTTGTCCGTGAAATCGATGTCATCGATCGCCATGCGCTCGGGCAGGGTGTGCCCAAGCTGCGAGATGAACCCCGAGATCAGTATGGGGTTTCGCATCTCCTTGTACGCGCTCTCGATCTTGCGGCTCTCGACCTCGTAGAAGCGCTGCAGGCGTGTGATCTCGATCACCTCCCAGCGGTCGTCCTCAAGGTGGAGCGTCGCGTCCTCGATCTGGTGGCGCAGGTTGATGTCGGTGTAGACGTACCAGCCCGTGAACAGCAGGACCGCCAGCGCGATCGCACACGAGATGGCGTAGGTGATGAAGCGTATGCCGACGACGCTGTCCTCCGGCAGCTCCGCAACCAGGCGGCAGTCCACGTGCCAGTTCGGCCCCAGGAAAATGCGCTCGCGGGAGGCCTTCATGCCGGGTTCGTGCTCGGGCCCGGCGCCAGCTGGGCAACGAGGGAGAGGGGCTGCACCCAGGACGGCCCGAGGAGCGCGTGGGCCGGCACGTCGAGCCCCACGGAGGGCAGCCACTGGCCATAGTCCGGCGAGAAGTATTCCAGGTCGACGGCGGCTGCCAGCGCCTCCTCGAGCCATGACAGCCTCTCGGGGAGGTGGGCGCAGAAGAGGGCGCCAATCCGCTGCCCGGTCTGCATTTCAAAGTAGTCGACGGCGGGGCGCAGGTGGCGCGAGAGCATCCTGATCAGCCTGCGGCCGTGGTGTTTCAACTCCTCGGTCGGCTGCTCGAGCATCTTGCGGGCCGCGGCCGCATCCGGCGCCGAGAGCTCCTTCATCGCGGCCTCCTCGATCGACAGCAGCCCGTGGGGCAGCGGCGGGGGCGTGTGGACGCCGTCCTTGCCGATCAGATAGAGGTGCGTCTGGTTGCGGTAGATCTCGCACGCGGCGATCAGGTGCGGGTAGCCGGTCTGGCTGGCATAGCGGGTCAGGCCGCCCAGGAGCACGGCCGTGCCGAGTTCTAGCCGGCGGGGGCGAACGCCCCAGTCCCTGAGCCTGACCTGGGCCTCCCTGGCCGCGGCCCACGGCACACCCATGAAAAGCGCCGTCCTTGAGTTTGACTCGACCGTGAGGGGAAGGCCGTCGTTGGGATTCAGGGCCGCGACATGCCACGCCTTGGCGGAGACGATCTTGGCCTGCTCGGCCACGACGTTGTAGAGGAACTCGCGGTCGGCGAGGCGTTTGACGTTGATGACATCCCTCTGGAAGATGCGCTCGGAGGGATGGAAACCGCAGAAGGCGGAGACGAACCGGCCCGCCCGGTCGCCAAAGTTGACGTCGAGCCAGCGCGCCACGGAGCCGGCGTCCGAGGCCGAGACCTCGGCAAAGGTGTCCACCGTCAGGGGCCTTACATCCAATCGCCCGAGCCGGGCCAGCTGCACGCAGTGGTCCGTCAGGTTGATCAGAACACCGTGGCGTTCCTTGCGTTTGAACATGCGCGGGTTAGTTAGGCAAACCGTTGCCTAGCCTGTCAATCGACGACGGGAGGCACGGCATGGCCTACTGCATCGTTGTCGCCAACGTGCCGAAGGAGGCCGGTGCCGAGAGGTTGTCGAAGGCTGCCCCGCTTAGTTGGGGATTTGAAATGGAGTAGCTTCCCGTGGGGGTTCTCAGGGCCCTGTCATAGTGTATGGTGGGCGAGCCGGTGAAGGAGATGGAGGACGCGACCAGGGAGCCGTAGATCATCGGCGAGGTCGTCACCGAAAGGGTCATGTAGGGAAGGTAGATCTCGCCGTAAAAGGCGGTCGCCACGGTCGAGGCGGCTGCGGTGAACGTTGCCGTTCCCCATTGGTTAGTCGTGCTCAGAATGCAGAGCTTCTTCGGCAGGGGATACGTGTTCGTGTTGACGATCCCGTTGCCGCCGAGGGCGAGGTTTCCGTACTCAAGGAAGATCTGCAGCGACGCCTGTGGCGTCGACAGGATGATCTGGCCGGTCCCGCTTAGGGTAACATTGCCGTAGCAGATGATGATGACCGGTCCCTGGACGGTGAGGATCTTGCTTGCCAGGTTAATTCCCGTTCCCGCGTTGTACACGATGGGCCTTGTCGAGGTGGTCAGGCCGATCGTGGCCGTCTTGTTGAACGTGGTGGTGTCGGTGGACACCGAAGCCGGCAGGCTCGGGTAGTCGAGCGTCAGAGACCCGACGGGCGTTTCCATCACGAACGGCTGGTAGGGTATCGGGCTCGTCACGAGCCGCGTTGAGTCGATGGAGGTCGCCGGAAGCGTGTTCGGCCCTACGACCTTGCCGCCCGCGCCGTACGAGAGCCAGTTGGTGGTCGATGGGTAGAAGTAATTGTAGCCGACCGCGTAGCCGTGGACCTGCGCGTTGCCGAGGCGGACCGAGGCCGCAGCGGTGGTGTCGTCCTGGGACAAGACCACGGCGGAGTACCCGGGTGTCTGGGCCGCGTAGTTCACGTAGCTCGTGTACGGTGGCGGGTAGGAATTGTAGCTGTCAACCGTTCCGGCCGCACGGAACCTTACTGTCCCGGTGATGGCTGCGACAGCATTTACGAACACGGGTGCGGCGGCCGTGGCCGGGCTCGTCGAGGCGCTGTAGGTGGTCGTGCTCGAAATCGTGTTGGCGCCTGCGCCCTGGTACGAAGGCAGCGTCATCGTCGCCTGGGAGCTTATCGAGGGTCCCGGCGAGGCATTATTCTGGTAGTTGGTGTAGTTATTGACCGTCACCTGAACGGTCCCGTTGATCCCGTTGCCGTAGTTGAGTGGGGTGGGGGAGGTGCTGGTCGCGGCGAATCCCGAGGAGGTCATCGTGAGGTTGGCGGTCGCCGACGTCCCTGAGATGGTCCAGAGCGACCAGTCGTTGGTGTTGAGGGAGTAGAGCGCCTGCTCGACGCCAGCTTCGCCCAGCTCATTGCAGTGGGCGATGGCTACCGTCCTCGTGCTCATGTTGAGCGAGGAGTAGCAGAGCGCGATGTAGCTTGAGAGGCTGATCGCGAAGACCATGGCAAGGCACAGCGCGGCGAGCATCGCCGAGCCGCGCTCGCGGCCCCCTGGCCGACCTTTTTGTCCGCGCTTCATGGTGTGGTAGGATCCGTGAGGATCCCCTTGTTCTTAAGCGTTACCCGCGGGGAAACGATAGTTAAATTCGACTGCGCGCCGGTCACCTTCACCCCCGCCGTGGAAGTGTAGACCATGTACGCCTGCTTGATGTCGACCTGCTCGGTCGTCGTGGACGTGGGAACGGTGACCGAGTTGCCCGCCGGGTCGTAGTAACCGATGGCAAACGAGGTCAGGTTCGTCAGGAGCGTCAGCTTGGTGCCTGCCGCGCCCACTTGGCGCGTCAGGAGGCCATTTCCCACGCCGTTGCTCCAGTCGGTCTCGTAGATGACGGTATTCCCGAGCGAGGGCACATAGAGGGTCATGAGCGTCCCCGAGGTCGTGGCGCCGGGGTTCTCGGCGATGATGGAGGAGGCGCCGCTCACATCCTGCGTGAACCAGTAGAGCGCGAGGCGGGTGCGTGATTCCAGCCCCTCCTCGTTAACCTGGCGCGTGAGGCCGCGGCCCATGAAGATGTAGGCCGATAGCACGCCCGAGAAAACGAAGGCCGAGATCGCGGTCACCATCATCAGCTCAAGCAAAGTGAAGCCGCCCGCGCCAAAGGCGCGGGGGCTACGATCTTTGATAGGACTGATAGAGGCCATTAAATCCGACGTAGGTGGAGCTTACCCTGCTGTAGCTGCGTCCCGTCACGCCCTTCCAGCTCACCGTGAAGGTGACCAGGAGGAGGTAGGGATTGGCCGAGTACGCCGACGGGTTGTTGTTGGGCTGTGTGGGATTCACGCAGGAGACGGTGCGCGTGAGCGTGAAGATCTTGCTGGCGTTGGGGTACTCGGCAACGAACGTCGCGAAGACGGGGTCGTTGAGCGATGTAAGCGTCGTTGGTCCCGCGGGGTAGCCTCCGCCTATGGCCGTCGTGCCGGAGGCCGAATATCCCGCCAGCGTGGGCCAGCTCTGCAGGCGAAGCTGGTCGATCTCCCCGTGAAGGATCTGCGCCGCGATCGTCTGCTTGCGCGAGAGATCCAGCATCTGGGTTCCCGTTTCCACGACCCCGATCATGCCCACCAGCGTCAGGGCCAATACGGTTGCCGCGAGCGCCACCTCCATGATGGTGAAGCCCCGGGAAGACTGGAATTTTCGTGATTCGGGCAAAGTAGTAACTGGCCGGCGTCATGGCCTTCTGGACCGGACGGTGAAGGTGATTTGCTTCAAAAATGAAGCCAATCGAAATGTTGGCGGACGCGCCGCGCCAGAGCACCGCCATTGTCTCGGGAAATTCTCCGGGACGGGACACTTTTGGGTCTCCTTTGCGCATCGGCTGATCTAGGAAGATATTGAGGCGGAAGTTAATGTGTATTAATACGTAGCTCGTGCCCCAAAAGACGCCATTTTGGCGGAAACGCGGCTGCCGCGGGCCAAAGGCCACTTCTCGCTTGCAAGGGGCCCCCGGAAAGGGTGTTTTGGACATTCCGTCAGTCTAAACCAACAACCTAAACGTCAGTCGTAACCAAGATCGCAAGGCGGCCCTTTTGGCCGGCCTGTGTTCCGTTAAAGAAACATCAGATCCCATGAGCATTAGCATCACTCCAAAAGACCTCCTCGACGCAGGAGTCCACTTCGGGCACCAGACCAAGCGCTGGAACCCCCGTTCGAAGCCCTTCATCTTCGACCACCGCCAGGGTGTCACGATCATCGACCTGGCCAAGACCCACGAGAACCTCGAGAAGGCCTGCGCCTTCATCGAGAACACGGTCGGCAACGGCGGCAACGTGCTGCTCGTCGGCACGAAGCGCCAGGCCAAGGACATCGTGCGCGAGGCGGCAGCCGCCACCGGAATGCCCTTCTCGGTGGACCGCTGGCTCGGCGGCACCCTCACCAATTACGAGACCGTCAAGAAATCCATCGCCAAGTACAAGAGGTACCAGGCCATGGAGACCTCCGGCGAGATGCACAAGCTCCCCCGCAAGGAGGAGTCCGCCATCAAGCGCGAGATGGTCCGCATGCAGCGCAATTTCAACGGCATCGCCGACATGGGCGGGCTCCCCACCGCGATCTTCATCGTCGACGTGGGCCACGAGGCCATCGCCGTCGCCGAGGCCGCCCGCTGCGGCATCCCCTCGATCGCGATCGTCGACACGAATTCCGACCCGACCCTCATCACCTACCCGATCCCGGGCAACGATGACGCGGTGAAGTCCGTCCGCATCATCGTCGACGCCATTGTCGCCGCGATCCAGGCCGGCCTCTCCCAGCGCGACTCGCGCCGCGCGCAGCGCGGTGCGGACGCCAAGGCCGCCGCCCAGGCCGCCAGCGAGCCCGCCGCCCCGGCGGCGCCCCTCGCCCCCGGCGAGGTTGACCTTTCCAAGGTCGAGGTCCCGTCGGACCTCGCCGTTGTCGACCCTGAGGCCGCCGCGAAGCGCAAAGCCGCTCGCCCGCGCAAGGTCCCGGTCAAGGCCGAATAAGACATGAGTACTCCGATCACCGCAAAAATGGTCAATGACCTCCGCGTCCAGACGGGCGCGGGGCTGCTCGACTGCAAGAAGGCTCTCACCGAGTCCAATGGCAACGTGGAGGAGGCAACGACGATCCTTCGCAAGAAGGGCGTCGCTTCCGCCGCCAAGAAGGCCGACCGCACGACCAAGGAGGGCGTCATCGAGAGCTACATCCACTTCAGCGGCAAGGTGGGCGTACTGATCGAGGTGAACTGCGAGACGGATTTCGTGGCGCGAAACGAGGAGTTCAAGACCTTCGTTAAGGACCTGTGCTTCCAGATCGCCGCCGCAAACCCGCTCTACGTCTCCCGTGACCAGGTGCCCGAGGCCGAGCTGGCCCAGGAGCGCGAGATCGCGAGCGCCCAGGTTGTCGGCAAGCCGCCCGCGGCCGCCCAGAAGATCGTCGAGGGCAAGCTCGAGAAGCACTACTCAACCGTGTGCCTCCTGGACCAGCCCTTCGTGAAGCTCCCTGACAAGACCGTTAAGGACTTCCTCACGGAGACGATCTCAAAGACCGGCGAGAACATCCAGATCCGCCGGTTTGTGCGCTACCAGCTCGGATCCTGATAGCAGGGCCGGGCTCTCCAGATGAAGGTCACCCGGCTGCAGGTGGTCTCCCGCGGGCTCCGCAACCGGTGCCCAAACTGCGGCGGGGCCACCCTCTTCCGGGACGGGACGATGTTCGAGGTGAACAAGTCCTGCTCGGACTGCGGCCTGCTGTTTGAGAGGGACGAGGGCTTCTTCATCGGCTCCATGTCGCTGAACTACGGCGTCACGCTCACGTTCTTCCTGACGCCGATCATGATCCTGGCCTACAAGGGCGTCATCGGCACCACGCTGGCCATCATCCTGGCCGGGGTGGGTTCCATCGTGTTTCCCGCACTGTTCTACCGCTCCTCCCGCAGCTGGTGGCTCATGCAGTACTACCTGCTGTTTCCCCATCATTTGCCGGCCAATTCCGGCAAGGGCCACGGCGGGGACCACAACGACTGAAGGGTCCAATCCATCCCTCTTGACCTCGGGATGAATTAGGGGCAATTAGGTCAACTTTCCACTCGGTGGAAAGGTCATCGGAGAGGTGGCAGAGTGGTCGATCGCGCCTGACTCGAAATCAGGTGGGCCGAAAGGTCCCGGGGGTTCGAATCCCTCCCTCTCCGCCATTTTTGGGTAGCAAGAATGGAGTCTTTCGGAGTGGGCTTTTGACTCGTAAGGCTCCGATTGGTAGAGCATCTGTTGGCGACCCACTGAATCGTGCCGGACAAGCTTACCCTCACTGGGCCCATTTGGCTGTAAGAACTTATGAAGGTCTTTTTTGCTTTTGTTCTTATCTCTATCGCTACCGCTGCGCCAGCGCAGCTCGCTCCCGATGCGGAGGCGAAGGTGGCAGCAATTACAACAAAGGTGCTCCACGACACTGGCGTGCCTTCGGCTTCAGTGGGAATTGTCCAGAACGGGCGAGTGGTGTACGCACAGGCGTTCGGGATGGCACGGATCACACCGGAGCTGCCCGCGACGGCTGACATGGCCTATCCGGTGGGGTCGATCTCGAAGCAATTTACGGCGACGGCGGTGCTGCTGCTGCAGGAGAAGGGCAAGATTTCCATCGACGACCCGGTGGGCAAGTACTTCCCCGAGTTGACGCGTGCCGCGGATGTGAAGCTTCGCAACCTGATGACGATGACATCGGGATACGAGGACTTCGCGCCGCAAGACTACTCGATTCCGGCGTGGTACCAGAAGCGCGACCCAGCGGACACGGTGAAGGAGTGGGCAGGCAAGCCACTGGACTTCGAGCCGGGTGCGCAGTGGCAGTACTCGAACACGAACTACGTGCTACTTGCGCGAATCGTGGAAAAGGTGACAGGCGAGCCGTTCTATCAATTTCTGCGCGTGCATGTTCTAGACCCGGCGGGACTGACGGATGCGTTCAATGCCTACACCGATCGCGACAAGCTGAAGACGACCGGCTATATCTCGTATGCGATGCAGAAGCCGCGGGTCCTGCCGCTGGAGGCCCCAGGGTGGTACTTCGGAGACGGCGAGCTGGCAATGCCAGCGTCCACGTTGCTGAAGTGGGACCTTACCATCATCAACAGAGCAATTCTTAAACCGGAGAGCTACAAGCAGTTTGAGACTTCATTCGTGGCAACAGGTGGCGCGGACACCGGCTATGGGCTGGGCGTGGGGGTCCATGTGCGCAACGGGCATCTGCAACTGGAGCACAGCGGCGAGGTGGGCGGCTACGTTGCGGAGAACATCGTCTTCCCGGACGACAAGCTCGCGATCGTCGTGCTTACGAACGAGGTGGCGTCGGGCGCTGCCGGGAAGATTGGCGCGGAGTTGACGGGACTGCTGCTGCCCGCGGCAACAACTCCCGAGATGGCGCCCGACCCGGTGGCCGCAGCGTTGCCGGGCATTCTGGGGCGCTTTGCGAAGGGACAGATCGACCGCACGCAGTTCTCGGCGAACTGCAATTCGTACTTCAGCGAAAGCGCGATCGCGGACTTCAGGGCTGCTCTCAAGCGTCTGGGCGCGGTGACGTCGGTGTATCGCACGAGAGGGGGCCTTCGCGGGGGGATGACGTACGGCGCGTACCGTGTGGTGTTCGCAAAGGGGACCACGCTGGAGCTGGACACGTACTCGCTCAGGGACGGCAAGATCGAACAATTGCTGATTACAGGGAAGGCTTAGCAGATTGCGCGTTACTGGAATGGACCGTTTGAGCGACAATGCCACGGCGGGGCTTTCCCTGCGCCTTTCATGTCGACCAAAACTTTTGGGCCTTAGAGGTTCGAATCCCTCCCTCGCCGCCACTTTGCAATCGCCACGATTTTTCCGTGCTACGGGAAACCAAGTTTTCTGCCTTTACAGACGCAGACTGAATCCTACTCCGTAATCCCTTATGCCTAAACTCGTCGTGCGCTGTTTCACCCTTTCCTTGGACGGGTTCAGCGCCGCTCCCGGGCAGAGCCAGGGGGCACCTTTCGGAAAGGACGGACTCCGCCTGATGAACTGGGTCTTCGCCACCAAACACTTCAACGCAATGTACGGCCGGCCTGGCGGCGTGGACGGCATCGACAACGAATTCATGGCAAAGGCCGATGAGAACATCGGTGCGAGCATAATGGGCCGCCACATGTTCGGCCCGCCGCCAGATTCCAAAGACAAGGCCGCATGGAAGGGTTGGTGGGGCGAGAACCCGCCATACCACCACCCAGTCTTCGTGCTGACCCACGAGAAGAAGGCGTCAATCGCCATGGAAGGGGGCACCCATTTCACTTTTGTCAATGACGGCATCGACGCCGCCCTGAAGCAGGCCTTTGCCGCCGCCGACGGCAAGGACGTGCGTTTGGCCGGCGGCGCTGAAACGGTGCGTCAATACCTGAAAGCAGGCTTGATCGACGAGCTGCACCTGGTGCAGGTGCCCCTCGTGCTGGGCCAAGGCGAGCGCATCTTCGAAGGCCTGGGCGGGGTGGAGGATCTTTACGAGTGCGTTGAGTTCACCCCTTCGAAGGCGGTGTCCCATTTGCGCATTGTGAAAAAGATGCCTTAAGGCCCTGGCACGAAAGCTGATCGAGCGGCTGCTTGAACATCAGGCTGATTTTGAAGGCTTTAGGCTGTCAGGAGGACCTGCTCCGCCGCTCGTAAAGGAGTACGCCCACGCTCCCGAGGTAGGCCACGAGGATCATCAGCGAGAGGCGATGATTGCCGATGGCCATCGTGAGATACTCGAAGAATCCCCCGATCATGGCGCCGATCAGGTTCGCCCCAAAGGCTTCCGCGGGAGCCGTGGATTCACGGAAGGTGGTGGAGAAGATGATGCCCGCAAAGAAGACCGGGAGCGGCACGGCGATGAGCGCCCAGCAGAGGCGGGCGGGAAACGAATAGACGAGCATCTGCTCCCTCGGGACGAGGAAGAGAAGCGCCAGGCTCACGAAGAGGGGAAGGTACATCCAGAACGAGAAGGCCCTCAGCCGGGTGGCCACCAGGTTCGCCGCCATCACCATGAGGAGCACGCCCGCGACGACGACCGTGGTGACAACCCATGTCGCCCCGAAATACAGGGTGCAGTCGCTGATGCTCTTTGTCTCGAGAAGAAGGAAGCCGAGCCCCAGAAGCAGGAAATGAAAGTCGCTCTTGGTGACAGATGTGCGCCTGAGTCCCGCGGTTGCCACGAGCGAGAGGGCCAGCATGGAACCGATCGCTGCCATGTAGTCTGAGGGGATGGATCTCTTCTGCAGGTAGAGGAACGGCCATTCATCCGTCGGTGTTTCGATGGGCGGGTTGCCCGTAGGGTCCACGCGCACGAATTGAGCCTTTCTCATCGGATAGACGGCGGCCGGGTCCCTAGAGATGCAGATCACGGCTCCAAACTTCTGGGGTTCTTCGTAGACACACGGCTCGCGGCCCGTCGCCTCCTTCACCATCGCCACCAGCTTGTACTCGAGCCATTTCCTCGGAACGAAAAAGGAGAGCGTGAGCATGCCGTGCTCGTTCAGGAGCGCGAACGCCGAGCGGATGCTCTCGACCGTGTAGACGTAGCCGTCGAGGCGCGCGTTGTTCATGCTCGAGAAGAGCGCCTGCGAATCGAGGTAGCCGAACACCACCAGGTCGTAGCCGGGATTGGCCTTCGCCTCGAAGGAACGCGCGTCGTCGATGTGGACCTGCACCCGTGGATCCAGGTACGGCGCCGCGGAGTTGAACGTGTTCGACAGCTGCTCGATCACCGGGTCGACCTCGACCGCGTCAACGTGGCGCACTCCCGCCATGAGCGCTGCCTGGGTGTCCAATCCACCTCCCGATCCGAAGATGAGAGCCCGGTCGCGCCCCGGGCACAGCGAGTAGGGCAGGAGGTACTGGTGCGCCAGGCTGTTCACATAGTAGCTGAGGTCCGATCCCTTGATATATCGGGTTGTGTCGAGCGTCCCGTCGAAGTGGTACCCAAACTGGTTCACCTTCACGTGGTAGAGCGGGGGATTGCGCATCGTGCGCAGGTCAGCCGGCGGGCTGGTCTCTGGGAAATCCGCACCGCCCAGCTGGGACACGGTGATGTGGTAGTAAGGGGACCAGATCTCCCCGCGCTCCCCAGAGGCGAACATCAGGACGAGCACCGCGCCAAAGACCGGCAGGTCGAGTATCCATCTGCGCCGCGGCGACAGCAGCAGGTAAAGCACCATCACGACCGCGATGCCGGCGATCGGGGAAAAATAAGTTAGGGAGAAAAGGCCAAAGACCAGCGTGCCGCTCAGGCTCCCGGCCAGATCCCAGGCATACGCGGAAAGCCTTGGAAGGGCGCCGAAGAGTTGCCCCATCCGCTCCCCGAGGGGGACAAAGAGGAGCGCGTTGCTCGCGAAGAGCAGGACTAGCAGGATGACGTTCAGCCCCGACTGCCCGATGGCGGAGAAAAACCGGACCTCGGAGAGGCTGCTCGAGAGGGAGGCGTCGCGGCAGAGAAGGAGGAGCGTGACCTCGCATCCCAGGGCCGCGGGAAACCAGCGGAACAGCCTCCAGTTTCGGTCGCTCGTCATGGCGCCGATGCCGAGCCCCAGGAATGAACTCAGGAGCATGAGATTGGCATAATACGCCACAAAATGGACGACCGACGGCACCCACCGGATCACCATCATCTCAAGGAAGAGCGCCGAGAACGACAGCGCGAACATCTGCAGCCTTAGATGCTTATCACCGGCTGAACTAATGTCTTTAATCATTGGTATTTAGTTACGTGCAAAATCCACGTCCGCAGGGTGTGACTCTCTGCACGGCGATCCCGGAAGCGAAAACGTATGTCCTTCGCAGAAGGATAGGCGAGACGATAGGGGTCAGCCTGTCCAACTCCGAGGGATGGGAGGGTCGGAACGGCCCTTCCCCGTTGGCCTGGAACGCGCCTCAACCCCTGCGCGCCCGCGCGAGGGTAAAAAAGAAGGTCGCCCCGCGATCGGGAACCGCCTCGACCCAGATACGTCCTCCGTGTCGCTGGATGATGCGCTGAACAATGGCGAGGCCCACGCCCGTCCCCTCGAAGTCCTCGGCGCGGTGGAGGCGCTGGAAGACGCCAAAAAGCCTGTGCGCGTACTTCATGTCGAAGCCCGTTCCGTTGTCGCGGATACGGTACACGACCTCGCCGCCCACGCCTTCGCTCGAGATCTCGATCTGCGCCCGCTCGCGCCGGCCGGTGTACTTCACCGCGTTCGAGATCAAGTTTAGCCAGACCTGACGCAGGAGGGAGTGGTCACCCTCGGCTGGGGGGAGCGGGCCCAGGGTTATGTCTATCTGTCGGCCTTCCAGGTGGGCCTTCAGCTCGTCGATGGACGCTTTCACAAGGGACTCGATATTGACCGCCTGGGTCTTGAGGGTCTGGCGGCCCAGGCGCGAGAAGGCCAGCAGGTCGTCCACAAGCTGCCCCATGCGCTGGGCGCTTGCCCTCACGATCCTCAGGAGGCGGCGCCCCTCCTCGGGCAGCTGGGGGCCGAAGTCCTCCATGATGATCTCCGTGAAGCCGTCCACCGCGCGCAGCGGTGCCCTCAGGTCGTGGGAAACGGTGTAGGAGAAAGCCTCCAGCTCCTTGTTCGCCACCTCAAGCTGGGCGTTTGCGGCCTGCACGCGCTGGGAGCTCTGGAAAATCTCCGCTGCCATCTGCTCCATCCGCACGTTGATGGGGTCGTTCTGCTCGGGGGCGCGCTTCTTCTGCAGGACGAAGTCCGTCACGTTCTCGACGCGGTGGACAATGTACTCAAGGCGCCTGTCAGCGCTTAGCACGGGCGAATTTATCGGGCTCCAGTAATGCTCCTCGAACTGCCCGTCGGGCCTTCGGACGTCGTATTTCTGGATCGCCATGGTGTCGGCCGCAAGCGTCTCGCGGACTCGCTCCATCGAGGCGCGCAGGTTTGAGACTCCCGAGGCGGCCGGGTCGTCGGGATTGTCCGGAAAGACTTCGAAAAGGCCGCGGCCCACCATGCTCTCGCGGGTGGTCATCGTGGCCTTGTTGTAGGCGTCGCTCGCGGTGACTATGACCAAGTCCGGCGTAAGGACGAGATAGAGGCCCGGCAGCGACTCGAAGAGGTTGACGAACACCGTCTGGCTGCGGGTGAGCTCCGAGTTCGCGCTCTCAAGCTGTGCGGTCCGCTCGGCGACGCGCCTTTCCAGGTCGGCATTGAGCTGCATGACTTCCTCCTCCGCCTTCTTGCGCGCCGTCACGTCCATCACCGCGCCGTGAAAGCACGCCGCGTTGCCTGTTTCGTCGGCCTCCACCCGCCCGCGCGCATGGATCCAGACGAGTTTCCCCTCCCTGCCCCGTACCCGGTACTCGATATCGTAGGTTCCGCAGGACTCCACGGCCTTCGCGAGCTTTTCGGAAACCGCGGCTTGGTCGTCCTCATGCACGGCCTTCAGATAGGTCGCTGCGGGAAGGCCCATCGCGGCCTTGTCCAGGTCGATGCCGAAGGCCCGGGCCGTGAATTCGTCGGCCATCAGCCGGTCATTTGGAATATCCCAGGTCCATGTTCCGATGGACCCGGCCGCCAGCGTCGAGCCGAGCTTAGCCCGGATTTCCTGGAAGGATTGCTCCAACTGCTTCATCTCCTTGACGCGCTCCTTGTCAGTTCTGTCGCGCATGACGCTCAGAGCGCAGGACTCGCCGTCGAACGTGACGACGAACGACGAAATCTCGAAAACGACCTTTTTTCCCCGGCTCAGCAGGAGGACGGCCTTCCAGTTCAGGCACTCGCCCGTTTCGACGAGCGCCCGCATGAAGGCCTCCCTTTCCTCCTCAACCGCCCAGCTCCAGAACTCCTTGGTGTTCTTGTCCACCACCTTCTCAGGGGTGGTTTCCCAGAGACTGCAGAGCTCCTCGTTGGCACGGATCACCGTCCTGTCGGAAAGGCGGACCAGGCAGACGCAGTCCATCGAAAGCCGAAAGATTCCTGAAATCAGGTCGTCCCGCTCCCGGAGGTTCGCCCTGAGCCCGGAGACCTCGCCGCCGCCGCTGGTTTCTTGGTGCGCTATTTTCAAGGTTTCCGCCTGCAATCCCGAGATCTGGAAAATTGGATGCACACCCTGTATTTGCAAGTAATATGCCCTAGGTCGGTCTGCGAAGTGGGGTTCGTGTTCGAAGGATGGGCTTCCGCCCTCGAACGTATCGGAAACTGATCGGCGCGAATCGCGAAAACCTAAGACAAAAAGTACGCTTTCACGAGGGTTCCGTCGCTGCCGAGCATCCACGGCCGCTATCGAGCCTTTGCGGGGAGCGTCTGCGAAAGGATGAAACCGATCCCTGCGAAAGCCAATGACTCGAAGACGCTCGCCCACTCATTGCCCCCTCCAGAGCGGGGATCCGCGAGGGCCCTCGGAATGTGAAGCACGATGAACCAGATGAAGATCATCAGGCCGAGGAGTCCCGCCGCGAGGCGCGCCTGTATCCGGAGCAGCATCCCGATGCCGGCGGCCATGAGCGCTCCCCCGCAGAAATACGTCCAGAACACGTGCGCCGGGATCCATGCCGGCACGAGGCCCGCGACGAACTGGACGTATTGGAAGTGCTCGAAGCCAAAGAGCGCGCAGGTCAGGGCCAGGGCGAAGCACCCGAAGGCCGTGCAAAATGTGTTCATGCGGTGCTCCTCTAGTCCCTCCACGGAGGCCGCCACCGCGAAGGCGCCCCCGGCCAGTGTCAGGAGCTTCAGCGGGTTGTTCCAGACTGCGATCGGCCAGAGGGTGCCCGAGGCCACCTGGAGCGGGATGTGCCGGAGGACGAGGGACGCCAGAAAGGCGACGCCCAGAAAGATCGCGGCGGCACGGGCCCGTTTTCCCATCGCGATGGCCGTCCCGGCGATGATAAGCGCCAATCCCACGACAAACGGCAGGATGCCATGGCCGGGCACGGAGATGGGCAGCGACGGGAGGACGACCGGGACGAAGCCCGCGATGACAAGGTGCTGGACGCCGAGGCCGGCTACGCCGGCGCCGAAGCACACGCGCCCAAAGGCGATCAGGCTACCTGAATTTGAGGGGCTCATCTCTGGGGATTGGTCTGGCGAAACACGGCTGGGGCAGGGTATTGGGTTCGCGATACAATCCCCACCCAAAACACCGCCCGACGGCAAAACCCTTCATGCCTTTTCGGGACCCATTGGGGTCGGCGCGGGCCGAGCGAGAGTTGAAGGGCATGGGGTGATCCCGGTGTTATACTGGCAGAACCCAACACCGCCATGATTCGATCAAAGATCCCCCTCGTCGTCCTCGCCCTCTGCGCCTCGGCCAGCCTGCGCGGCCAAGTCGGCATGCCTGATTATGTCCCGCTGCATATGGACCAGCGCGAGGAGGCCGTCTTCCCGCGTTCCCTCGAGGCCGTCGGCGTCAAGAGCGGCGCCGCCAGCATCGCCGTCGCCGTCGACGAGACGGGCCAGATCTCCGACTACCTCGTGACGGCCTACAGCAACCCGCTGTTCGCCGAAAGCGCGCTTGCCGCTGTCAAGAAGTGGAAGTTCGAGCCGGCACAGATCCACGGTGCCGCACGCAGCTCAAAGGCGGACCTCACGTTCAAGTTCGAGCTCGAGGGCGTCGTGGTGGTGAGCGTCTCGGCGCTCTCCGGCGCGGACATCATCAAGTACAAGCTGGCGCCGAACAGCCAGGCCTACGCGGCCTGCACGCTCGCCCAGCTGGACCACATACCGACACCGACCAAGATCGTGAACCCCTCATATCCGACCCAGCTCGCCCGCAGCAGCCGCGGCGGCAAGATCTCGGTGGAATTCTACATCGACGAGCAGGGCCGCGTCAGGATGCCCTCCGTCAGCCGCGAGACCATAGAGGCCAACGGGGAGCTCTCGTCGATCGCCATCGGGGCGGTCGCACAGTGGCAGTTCGACGCGCCCCTCCGCAAGGGCAGGCCGGTCCTCGTCCTGGCCCAGCAGGACTTCAACTTCAAGGCCCCGAGCAACTAGCTCTGGCCCAGGCCAAGGCTCGGGCTCTCCTGGAAATGCCTTGAGAGCTCGGACCTAAGCTGGGCCCTGGCACGGTAGAGTCGGGTCTCGACCCCGCGCTCGGAGCAGCGGGTGATGGCGGCAATCTCCCTGTAAGACAGATGCTCGTAGTGGTGGAGAAGCACCGAGACCTTCAGGTCATGGGGCAAGGCGTCGATCGCGCACTTCAGGGCGTCGAGGGACTCATCCTTCACAAGGGCCGCGTCGGGGCTCGACTCCGGCGCCACCGGGTTCATCGCCGAGGCGGCGGACTCGCCCGCCTCTCCCGGGCCAAACGCCACCGAGGGGTGCCTGCGCTTCCAGCGGTGGTGGTTGTGGCAGAGGTTCGTCAGCGTCGTGAAGAGCCACGCCGAGAGGTTCGTGTCCTGCCTAAGCTGCGCGCGCCTCTGGTAAAGCCGCACGAAGGTCTCCGCCACCAGGTCCTGCGCGTCCGAGGAGTTCTGGACGTACCGGAAGGCGAAGCTCAGGAGGGGCCTCTGCCAGCGCGCGATCAGCCTGTTCAGCGCCGACGTGTCGCCCTTCTGCAGCTCGTGCAGGTTGGAGCGGTCGGTGGCGGGGTCGTTGGACACGGGCGCGGGGCGGCGCTCAGTTATTCAGCGGCGAAATCTGCGGAGAGGTTGAGGCGACGATCCCAAAGTAATGTTCCCGCTGCTGCGGCGTCATCTCGCCCGCCGAGGCGAGGACCAGCCTGCGGGTCGATTCGAGGCACTCCTGGTTGATGTTCCTGCGCGTCTGCACGAACTGCGCGAACTCGACGAAGTCCACCTTGTCCGACTTCATGCGCGTGTTCTCAAAGGCGGTGAACTCGGCCTGCATCTGCGACACCTGGGCCGCCAGGGCCCGCAGGCGCGGGCTCGACTCTTGGTGGAGCTCCTTGATCCGCTCGAACTGGGCATCGTTCAGCTGGAGCTCGGACTTCATCCAGGCGAGCTGGCCGTCGAGCGTGCTGGCGTCGTAGGGCCGGTGGATGCGGTAGTACACCACATGCGTCGCGATGCCGACGAAGAGCCCGAGCAGGAGGATGAGGGCGCCGCGTCTCATTGCAGTTTGGCGAGCGTGTTCGCCTTCATGAGCGGATCGATCAGCTGAAGGTAGCTGCGGGCGAGCTGTGCGCTGTGGGCGCGCTGCTGCTGGTTAACGCGCACCTCGGCGAGGAAGAGGCCGATGAGGGCGCAGCAGGCGACGAAGAGGACGGCGAAGGGCGGGCGCGAGAGCCACGCATCGATCTCCGACCAAAGGCCGCCCCGGCTGCTCTCGGTGAGTGCTATGCGGCGCCAGATCTCGGGGGTGAGGTTGGGCGTGGGCTCGGACGGTGCCTTCCACCGGTCGAGGAGGGGGTCCAGCGGGTCGTTGGGATTGGGAAGGGGAGTCGGCATAGGGTGACGGCACCCGGCATAACACCGGGCGGCCCCAATGTCCTTCAAATATTTCCTGCGGGAGAGGTGACACAGGGGGTGTTCTGGGTTCTCTTTGTCTCCCCCAACAACCCCCAGACGGAGAGCCCCTATGCATTCCAGCCGCAGCCTAGCACTCGCATCCCTTTTGACCCTGGCCTTGGGCCCCCTGGCGCTCCGCGCAGAGCAGGCGGTGGGAGAAATACCCCATTTCGCCGTGAAGGACGGGCGGCACGCCCTCATCGTCGACGGTGCGCCCTACCTGATCCTCGGCGGCCAGTGCGGCAACTCGAGCGCATGGCCCTCGGAGCTGCCCGGCGTCTGGTCGGCCATCGAGCGCATGCACGCCAACACGCTCGAGGCCCCTGTCTACTGGGAGCAGTTCGAGGCCGAGCAGGGCCGCTATGACACGACGATCGTCGACCTCATGATCAAGCAGGCGAGGGAGCACCACGTGCACCTTGTCCTCCTCTGGTTCGGGACGTGGAAAAACGGCAGCGCCCATTATCTTCCGCTCTGGATAAAGGCGCATCCTGACCTCTACCCGAAGGTGACCGGCAAGACGGGGCTCCCGGTCGACACGCCGTCCCCGCATTACCCGGCGATGGAGGAGGCGGATGCCCGCGCCTTCAGCGCCCTCATGCGCCACCTCAAGGCCATGGACCCGATTCACACGGTCCTCATGGTCCAGGTCGAGAACGAGTCCGGCGCCTGGGACACGATCCGGGACTACTCGCCGACCGCCCAGGCCATCTTCGAGCAGCCCGTTCCCGCGGCGCTCATCCAGGCCCTCGGGCTCGGCGCAAAGTCCGGCGGCAACTGGGCGGCGGTCTTCGGCAAGGACGCCGACGAGTTCTTCCACGCCTGGTCCGTGGCGCACTTTGTCGGCCAGGTCGCCGCCGCGGGAAAGGCGGAGTACAACCTTCCCATGTACACGAACGCGGCCCTGAGGGACCCGATCGCGCCCGGCCCCGCGGGGACATACGAGAGCGGTGGGCCGACCGACAACGTGCTCTCCATCTGGAAGGCCGCGGCGCCGGCCCTCGACGTCCTGGCCCCGGACATCTACCAGAACGAGGACGCGAGGTACCGCAGGGTGCTCGAGCTCTACTCCAGGCCAGACAACCCCCTCTTTGTGCCGGAGACCATCGGCTCGCCTTTCGGCGCGCACATGTTCTTCGCGGCCCTTGGCCAAGGCGCCATCGGCTGGTCGCCCTTTGGCATCAACCACGAATTGGACCCCGAATCCGAGATGGCGAAAAGGCAGGACGCCGACCGCCTCCCGCCCGTAGGAATCAACTTCAGGATCGTGGCCCCGATCATGCGGCAGGTGGCCCAGCTCCAGTTTGACGGCAAGCTCATCGCCTTTGCCGAGCAGGCTGACGTCCATGTGCAGAGCACGGAGTTGGCGGGCTGGAAGGTGAGCGTGTCCTACGGCGTCCCGCGCGGCTACGGCAAGGAGCCCAAGGGTAACCCCGAGCCGATCGGCGGCGCCATCATCGGCTCGACCGGCCCGGATGAGTTCCTCGTGACGGGACATGCCTCCCGGGTCGATTTTCGTCCGCCCGCCTCGACCCCCAGGGCCCAGAGGGAATACCTCAGGGTGGAGGAGGGATCCTACCTGGGGGACGTCTTCGTGCCGAACCGGATATGGAACGGCGACGAGACGGACTACGGCCTCACGTTCGGCTCCACGCCGGTCGCTCTGAGGGTGCGGCTGCGGGCCTACTAGGCAGGCTTCTTGTCGTAGAACACCCGCAGGTCCGGAGAATCCCCGGGAACGAGCTCCTTGGCGCGCTTCAAGGCCTTGCTGGTCGACACCGTGGGGTTCGACTCGCCGGGGAAGATGTTCTCCGTGCCTATCTGCCTCAGTAGCCCGCTGTTCTCCAGGACGCGCGTCACCTCCGGGTTGCTCCCGCTAATCAGCAGGAAGCGCCCGGTCTCGGCCAGGTAGTCGTGGAGGTTCTCCATCGCCATGACGGTCGAGGCGTCGAGGTGGCGCGCGTTTTTCATCCGCAGGATGAAGACGCGTATGTTCTGGTTCTCGGCGAGGCTTCGGATCTGCTCCTGGAAGAGGTCGGCCGCCCCGAAGAAGAGCTCGCCCTCCACGTGGATGATGGAGATCTGGGGATGCGGGCGCTGGTTGGGATCGTTCAGCTCGGCGAGGTTGCCCGTCTCGTTGATGGCGTACTCCACGAGCGTCGGCGTACTCGTCTTCTTCAGAAACAGCGCCAGGGAGACCCCGATCCCGACATAGATCGCCGTGTCGAGCTTCAGGAAGAGGCAGGAGCCCAGCGTCACGACGAAGACCACGAGGTCGGAGGGCGTCGAGCGGCAGGAGATCCTGATCTGATGCCAGTTGATCATCTTGAAGCCGACGCGGATCAGGTGGGCCGCGAGCGCCGCCACGGGTATGAAGTTGAAGACGGGCGTCACGAACCCGAGCACCAGGAGGACGACGGCGCTGCTGATCATGGAGGACATCTGCGTCCTGGCGCCGCTCTGGAAGTTGACCGCGGAGCGCGCGAAGGACGAGGAGCCCGGCACGGCGCCAAAGAAGGAGCAAGCGATGTTCGCCGCGCCCATCCCAATCAGCTCCTGGTTCGGCTCGATCTTCTGGCCGCTCTTGGCGGCCAGGCCCTTCGTGATGGAGACGGCCTCAAGCATGCCGAGGATCGAGATGGCTATCGCCGTCCCGGCCAACTCGGGCAGCAGGTGCAGGCGTCGCGGGCCAAAGGGATACCCGGCAAAACTCGGCAGGATCGCGGTCAGCGCACCCTCGTCCCGCACCATCTTGAAGGGAATCGGTCCTGTGTAGTAGACCGTGAAGACCTTCGCCACGATGCCGAGGAGCGCCAGGCCGATCAGGGCCTCCGGCCAGTGCGGCTTCAGGCGGCGCACGATCCAGAATATGGTGAACGTGAGGAGGCCAATCCCGATCGCTGCCGGCACGACCCGCGCCGTCCCCAGGTCGTAGAGGGCCTGCACGACGTTCATCGAGAAGTTCTGTCCCGAGCCCACGCTGTACCCCAATAGGTTGTGCAGCTGGCTGGCTATAAGCAGGATGCCAATCCCTGTGCTGTAAGCGATGACAACGGAGCGGGAGATAAACTTTGTCACCTCGCCAAAATTGAGGAGGCCGGCAAGCAGCTGGATCACCCCGATCAGGAATCCGAGGAAGATCGCCAGCTCCAGGGGCTGCAACCCGAACCCCGAGTTGGACGCGATCGTGGCCGCCACGATGAGGCTGATCGAGCTCGTGGGACCAAAGACGTGGTGCCTGGAGGAGAAGAAGAGCGAGCCCACGAAGCCGCCGATGATGACCGAGACGATGACCGGCGTCGGAGGAAGGTTCAGGATCAGGGAGAATCCGATCGCCTGCGGTATCGATACCAGGGTCACCGTGGCGCCCGCGATCAGGTCCGCCTTGAACTTCTCAAGGCTGTAGTGGCGCAGCTCCGTGAGGAATGGCAGCCGCACACGGAACATGTGCGAGCCCATTGCCGCCACCTCTTCGGTGAGCTCGGTGACGCTGTCCATGGCCATGGTCTCTTATCACCCGTTTCGTCGGCCAATTGCCATCTTTAATGAATGTTTACCAACCAGATGGGGTTTCACGGGAGCGTCACCCCGGCGTCACGCGTTCGTAACATGGATGGTTTAGCCTGAGCGCGGTTTCAGTCCGGTTTAGTAATCCAAACATCACCGCAACACATCCATGCTACCCATCAGATCCAAATACCTAGCGCTCCTCGCAATCGGAGCCATGTCCGCAGCCCCCGTTATAGCCCAGACGGCCGATAACCAGGCCCTCATCAACGCCCTCATAAAGAAGGGTGTGCTCAGCGACGCCGAGGCCAAGGAGATCACGGCCCAGGTCGCGAAGGACGAGGGCGCGACGGATGTCGAGACGAGCGGCGACAAGTACATCCAGAAGCTCGTCCTCTCGGGCCGCTTCCAGACCCAGTACGTCGGCCTCGGCACCAGCATCGACGGCACTGCCGTCAAGCCGGTCTCTACCGAGCACTTCCTCATTCGCCGCATCTATGTCGGCGTGTCCGCCTTCTTCGGCGACGGCCTGAGCGGCGTCGTCAACTACGACCTCGCGAACGCCTCGTTCGACAAGGCCTACGTCGAGTGGAAGCAGAGCTCCCTCTTCGCCATCCAGGCCGGCTTCAACAAGGCCCCCTTCGGCTACGAGGAGCTGACCTCCAGCGGCAACCTGCGCGCCATCGAGCGCTCGCCGATCACCCGCTTCATCGACGAGCCGAACAACGGCCGCCGTCTCGGCGCCTCGAGCTACCGCACCGGCCTCTTCGCCACGGGCTCCGACAACGGCTTCTTCTACACGGTCGCGCTGACGAACCCCGAGCGCAACGAGTACAGCGGTGACTCCACAAACACGGCGGTCCTCATCAACGCCCAGGGCGGCGTCGGCACGACTGGCACCTCCGTCACCAACAAGCCCGCCTACTATGGCACTTTCGGCTACGGCGGCACGATCGGCGACGGCGCCATGAAGACGGTCTACAAGTTCGGCTATGAGACCGGCTACCTGCCCGACCAGGGCGGCCCGGGCGCCACGCTCGGCAACGGCCAGAATATCATCCTCAACGGAGCCTTTGGCGACGTGACGGTCGCTGGGTTCAACCTCGAGGGTGAGTACGAAAAGGCCCAGGACGACAGCGGCGTAGCAATCCACCACAATGCGGACCCCGACGGATACTGGGTCCAGGGCGCCTACAAGTTCTTGCCCCAGTGGGAAGGCGTTGTTCGCTACAGCTACGTTGACTCTGACGGCCGTGGCGTCGCCCTCTCGGACGGCATCCGCTCGGCCCCCAGCGGCGGCACGATGAACACCATGAACGAGTGGTACTTCGGCGGCAACTGGTACATCAAGGGCAACGACGTCAAGCTTCAGGCCGGCTACATCCACGGCGAGTCCAACAACACGGTCAAGGGCGGCCCCGCCCACGCCGAGACGGATGGCGTTCGCAGCCAGGTGCAGGTTAACTTCTGATAGCACCCTAAATTCTGATCCAAAAGAACACCTTGAAAAAATTATTCACCCTCTGCGCCCTTGCGGCGCTGAGCGCGACGGGGGCCTCGGCCCAAATGCTCATCAACGGCGCGGGCGCCACGTTCCCGCAGCAGATCTACACGAAGTGGTTCTCCGAGTACCAGAAGGTGGATCCCTCCGTGAGCTTCAACTACCAGGGCATCGGCTCCGGCGGCGGCCAGAAGCAGATCCTCGCCGAGACGGTCGACTTCGGCGCCTCCGACGGCCCGATGTCCGATGAGAACCTCGCGAAGGCGCCGAGGCAGCTCTGGCACATCCCGACGGTCGCCGGCGCTGTCGCCGTCAGCTACAACCTGGAGGGCAACCCCCAGTTGAACCTCGACGGCCCGACCCTCGCGGGGATCTTCCTTGGGACGATCACCAAGTGGAACGACCCGGCGATCGCCGCCCTCAACGCGGACGCCAAGCTGCCGGACGTCGACATCGTCGTCGTCCACCGCTCGGACGGCTCGGGCACGAGCTTCATCTTCACGGACTACCTCAGCCACGTGAGCCCGGACTGGAAGAGCAAGGTCGGCAAGGGCGTCTCGGTCAGCTGGCCCGTCGGCCTGGGTGGCAAGGGCAACGCCGGCGTCGCCGGCCAGGTCAAGCAGACCCCCGGCGCCATCGGCTACGTGGAGCTCGCCTACGCGCACCAGAACAAGCTGCCGTTCGCGAACATGAAGAATGCCGCGGGCATCTTCATCACCCCCACGGTTGACTCCGTCACCGCCGCGCTCGCCTCGGCCACGATCCCGGACGACTTCAGGTTCTCGATGGTCAACGCCCCAGGCACGACGGCATACCCGATCGCGGGGACCACCTGGCTGCTCGTCTATGCCGAGCAGAAGGACCACGCCAAGGGCGAGAAGCTGGTGCAGTTCCTTAAGTGGGCCTACGCCAACGGCGAGCAGCTCGCCCCGAGCCTAGACTACGCCCCGCTGCCGGACGCGGTTCTGAAGCGCGCCCTTGAAAGGGTGCAGTCGATCAAATACTAACTGGGTCAATGGGAGACGGGCGTGGGTGAACCCACGCCCGTCTGCATTTTTCAATGAGCCAAGCGTCGACCACTTCCGAGTTACTTCCCGAGCCGGGTTCCCGGGCGCCCGACATCGCTTTCAAGTGGCTCGCGTCCCTCGCCGCGATGACGATCGTCGTCTTGATCGTCCTCGTTGGCTGGCAGCTCTACGCCGGATCGCGGATGTCGATCGCTAAGTTCGGCGCCGGGTTCCTCTGGAGCCAGGAATGGGATCCTGTCCAGGACAAGTACGGCGCGCTGCCTTTCATCTTCGGGACCCTCGTCTCGTCCCTATTGGCGCTCCTGATTGCCGTGCCGCTCGGCGTCGCGACTGCGCTTTTCCTGACGGAGCTGGCGCCCATGAAGCTGCGCCAGCCGATCATCATGGCCATCGAGATGCTGGCCGCTGTCCCCAGCGTCATCTTCGGCCTCTGGGGCATCTTTATCCTCATTCCCTGGCTTCGGGACCACCTGTTCGTGTGGCTCAAGCACACGCTCGGCTTTCTCCCGCTGTTCCAGGGTCCGATCTACGGCGTCAGCATGCTTGCCGCCGGAATCATCATCGCGATCATGATCCTGCCGATCATCACGTCGATCTCGCGCGAGATCCTGAGGTCGGTGCCGAATCTCCAGCGCGAGGCGGCCTACGCCCTTGGGGCGACGCGCTGGGAAGTGCTGAAGATCGCCGTCCTGAGCTACGCCCGCAGGGGCCTTTTCGGCGCCGCCATCCTCGGCCTCGGCCGGGCGCTCGGTGAAACCATGGCCGTCACGATGGTGATCGGCAACCGCCCCCAGATCGCGGCGTCGCTCTTCGCCCCGGGGTACACTCTGGCCAGCGTGATCGCCAACGAGTTCGCCGAGGCAACGAGCGACCTGTACCTCAACTCGCTCTTTGAACTCGGGCTCGTGCTGCTCGCGGTGACCATCTGCGTCAACATACTTGCCCAGATCATGCTGAAGAGCATGACGGGAAGCGGCCCGATCAAGGTGAACTGAACCGTGGAAGCCTCGCCCTACCTCCCGACAGCAGCGGTGGCCCGCTTCCGCAAGGCGAAGAGCACGGCCGTGACGGTCGTCCTCGTCATCTGCGCGGGCCTGGTGATAGCGCCGCTCTTCCTCGTGATCTATTTCCTGCTCGTCCAGGGCTGGAGCTCGATCGACCTGAATTTCTTCACGCAGCTGCCGAAGCCCACCGGCGAGATGGGCGGGGGCATGGCCAACGCGATCGTGGGCACGATCGAGCTCCTTGCCATGGCGGCTGTCGTCGGCGTGCCTCTTGGGATCTTCGGCGGCATCTATCTGGCCGAGTACGGCTCCGACCGCGCCAATGACTGGCTGCGGTTCGCGGCGGATGTGCTGAACGGCGTCCCCTCGATCGTGTGGGGCATGGTCGTCTACCTGATGCTCGTTGTCCCCTTCAAGACGTTCTCGGCCTATGCCGGCGGCGTCGCCCTTGGCCTCATGATGGTGCCGCTCGTCATGCGGACCACGGAGGAGGTCCTGATCCTCGTGCCCCAGAGCTACCGGGAGGCGGCGCTGGCCCTCGGCGTCGCCCGCTGGAAGGTGATCATGGTGATCGTCGTCCGCACGGCCTTGAAGGGCATAGCGACGGGTGTGATCGTGGCCCTGGCCAGGATCGCCGGCGAGACGGCGCCGCTTC